>Ga0209189_1001072_pt1 | contig 20926 bp, 15 predicted proteins | sample C_130820_EF_Meta_FD_187308 | JGI IMG/M metagenome (GOLD analysis project Ga0209189, IMG submission 187308) | Freshwater microbial communities from Lake Croche, Canada to study carbon cycling - C_130820_EF_MetaG (SPAdes) (version 3) | ecosystem: Environmental > Aquatic > Freshwater > Lake... | reverse complement strand
AAATAAAATATAAAATAAAACTAGAACATTCTATTTTTGAAAGAATATTAATTATATTATCAGAATATATAAAAGATATAATATATATAAAAGATAAACCATCAGATATAAGATTATATATTGAAAAAAAAAATCCTGAAACTACTGTTAGTAGACATGAAAAAGTATTAATTGATTTAATGAATTCTAATAAAAATTCATATATAAATACAAAAATGAAAGGTATTATATTATCACATTTTAAAACAATTAACAATATTATTAAAAATAAAGACCTTCCAGATATATATATATAATAAACCCATTAATAAAAAAAATAATCCTTTATCTGAATAATGTTTAACCCTTTACCTGAATAATATCTAAAATATCGCTCATGATGTAGGATTCTTTAAGTAGTATTATAAAATGTTTGTATAAAAGGATAAGAATTATAAAATATGTATACAATTTTAATTAATTTAAACGGGAAGATTTATTTATTTCTAGTAACATATCTTATAGAGCTACTTAATGTAATAATATTATTTTTATAATTAGTATTTTCTATTATTTTTTCTAATTTTTGTTCTATTGTATTAGGTAATGTATATCCTCTACCATCTGAAGTAAAATGTTCATATATACTATCTAATATATAATAAAAAAAAATAATTATTTTTGTTAGATTACTATTTATTTTTTGGTTTAATTTTATATTATCTGGGTTATATCCAAATTTATTTAATTCAGATAATAATTTATACATTATAATTATATTTTTAAATATATTTTCTATATATTGATATATATTAGTAGATAAATTATTATTTTTCATATATTTTATTTTTTTCATTTCTTCATTTATTTCTCTTACATATCTTAATAAAGTTTGAAGTAAAATAGCTATTTTATTATATAATAATTCTTTTTCACATATATTACAATTTTTTTCTTTATTATTTTGTGACATCGTAATACCATATCCTCTATAATTATTATATATATTTTCTACAATTTTTTTAGATTTACTTTTAATATTTTTTGTTATAATGTTTAATTCACTTTGTGCAATACTTTCTGCTTCTTGTTCTACACGATTTATATTAAAATAAATTCTGGGTTTATCAGTTTTTTCTAGATTTAGATGACCAATTATATTTTCTAATTTTATTCTAAGTTCACTAGGGAAATTATATTTGTTTCTAAATTCTTGAAGTATACTTTTTAATACTTCAATAAATTCTTTAATTAATACATTTCTTTGTATACATATATCTTGATCTGATTCTTTATCACACTTACTGTTATCTATTAACAATTTATATGTTATAATTATTCCTAGAAACATATTTTTTGTATACTCATTCAGCTTATTTTTATTATATCCTGATATATAATTAATTACACTGAGATATATTTCATTTTTTATATATCCTATATATGTTTTTACAATATTATAAGGACTACTCGAAGATTTATTTTTTTTTATTTCTTCTTTAATAAATTTAGCTGCTTCTCTTTCTACTTCTTTTATATTACATCTAATGTATATGTATTTGTTTCCGAGTCGTTTATTATTTACATGAATTAGTCCACGAACTACTTCAGTTTCATATTCACCTTCTGGAGTTTCATATTCACCTTCTAGAGTTTCATATTCACCTTCTGGAGTTTCATATTCACCTTCTAGAGTTTCATATTCATATTCTTCTGAAGACTGATTTATTGAACTTGACCTTGACCTTGGGTTATAAATTTCTTCTTGACCTTCACTAGTAGTACTTGAATTGTTAATTTGAGTGTTTTTTGAATGAATAGGGTCAAATTTCATATATGGTCCCTTATATTTTCCCGTATATTGTTGTCCTATTGGTATTTTAGGATTATTACTCATTATAAATATTCATAATATTATTATTATACGTATTGATGAATTTATTTTAATATTTTATATTAGTAGAGATTATGGAAAAGGAAGAACATATATCAGAAACATATCCATTCTGGATTGAATCGTATACTATTCTTTTTAAGAAAGAGTATATGGACCAATTCTTCCCTATGAAAGGGATGACATTTGTAGAAAAATTAAATGCAATTATGAGATTGTCTATTTATTTAAGTATTGCATTATATATTGTTACATGGAATTATCAATATTTATGGATTATGATTATTGTCGGTGCAGTTACATCTTTTATTTATTATAAACAAAGAGATACGGTAGAGATGTATTTTAACTCTTATGACAATGATATAAGTAATGAAATCATTGAAGACAAATGGAAGGAAGAGAAAAATACAATTCAACCTGATGTAAATAATCCATTTATGAATATTAACTTAATAACAGATGATAAAACAAAGGATGCTTCTCCCCCGTCTTGGAATAATGTTGAACTTCAAAAAAAAATAGAAGATAAATTCCAATATAATTTATATAGAGATGTAGGGGATTTATATGGAAAATCAAATAGTCAAAGAGAGTTTTATACTATGCCCTCTACTACAATTCCGAATAATCAAACTCAATTTGCAAAATGGTGTTATGGAACCGCTCCCACTTGTAAGGAAAAATCTATTTATTGTACCCCCGAAATGGATGCTGTTCCTTATATTGATAATACGCAATCTGATTTGTATAATAATGTGAAATATTAACTTCTTTTTTTATTTTATAGTATTATAATGTTTATTTTATTATTATTATAATAGAATATTACACTTCGTTATCTATCTAAGGGAGAGTGTTTCTGAATAAAGTGCACTGGTTTACCAACAGCCGAGATGTACAAATCGACGGACGAGGTTTACTAATGGACGATGTTTACGAATGGATTATCTCGATTATCTATAATAAGTTCTTCGACAGTTAGTGATCTCCTCGGGTTTTGACGTATTTCTTGTAAAGGATAAAACTTCTCTACTTCTTCTGTACGAGCAAGATTATCTGCTAGCACTAAGTAGTATCGAGAATTAACACAGAAATAGACGAAACAATGTAGGTATTCATCATGTATCTTTTGGAATTTCTCAAATTCATCCTCCTCCAAATAATGACCCATAAGGAATATATCAAGTGTACAGATGTTCCCCCACATGTCCTTATCCAAATCTTTACTAAGAATGCCAATTTGACTTAAAAGTCCACTTTTTTGTGGGAGTTTATCTATAAATTGTGAAAGTGGTGTAGACTGTGGACGAAAAGGCATTTTGAATTGTAAAAGAGTATAGTAAACTATAGTATTATATAAAAGTATAAATATAGTATGATTATTATGTTTCATTTTTATTTTATATAAATTAAAAATAAAATATAAATAATTTTATCTATTTAACATATAATGAGTTCTTTACAATTATTAGAACAAACAAATTTTAAGAATGAAGGATGTTATATAAATTCATATAATAATTATAATAATAAGATATTTGACCATAATTTTTTACCTTCAATTGAAAATGTCAAACATGCAAATTCAAAGAGTTCTGGCAATTCATCTCGTAAGAATTATATTGAATCCACATCTATCTATGGTGTCATCCAAGATACAAACTATGATAAGAACGGGGCGATGATTATGGAATCCACAAAAATGAGAAATGGAGAACAATATTACAATTTAGAAAATAAAAAAGAGTTAGACACCCGTTTATTTATAGGATGTCCTTTAATGACAACAGGTCAGAGTATATTAGAAAATCCGGATTTATCCTCTAGATTACTGTATGGTGAAGAAACGAGAACTCCCAAATCAATTAATAGTGTATCCGCTTATAGTGCAGATAATTTTATTCCATTAATAAAACCAATCTCTGAAAATATTCAAAATACGGACCATATTATACCTACATATTGGGTTCGTGGTGGTATGAGTACAAGAACTGTCGTCCGTAATATTGATTATATGAAATCATGTGGAAAAAAATAATTTTGAATTCATATATCTTTACATCCTATCTTTAAAAAATGAAATATTTTATATGAAATAATAGAACATATAAAATAATAGAACATATGAAATAATAGAACATATAAAATGGATTTGAATACACTATCCTCTGGAATTATATTAAATATTTTTGAGAATTTGAATTTTATTGATATATACTTATTACATCAAGTGAATAAAAGATTAAAATTAAAAATAGAAGAATTCTTTAGAAAAAACAAGAAAAAAATAAAAATGGACAATAAAGCGTATATTATATTAGACATTGTTCATGGTGGTAATTATATGATGGAAGAAAAAATGTATATAAGTCGAATTCATAATAATAAAGTTTACTTTTCTAGAAATATAAATATTCAACATATTCTACCCGAAGATGTATTATATATATTTATTCGGAAGAGTAATACATTCTATTATCCCGGTTTGGGGAATAGTTTCAATATTCTTATATCCAATTCATATAAATATATAAATAAAACTGTTCATCAACTTTCTTTAGAAAACAATCAACCATTCAATTTATACTATGATGAACAATTTTATTTATATGATATTCTTGAATCCGTATATCCAGTTCGTTTTGGAATACATGAACATGATGAACATGATGAACATGATGAATATGAACATTATATTGAATATCCTTCAAATGATGTTACATTAATGAATATGCATTTAAATGTATCTGATTTGGAAGAGTATATATATCATCCACTGTATAATGATATAGGGAATGATCATATCAAATATATCAAACATTTATATAAAAATGCTTATATATACAGATGATGCAGAGTGATGCAGAGTGATGCAGAGTGATACAGAGTGATGCAGAGTGATGCAGAGTGATGCAGAGTGATGCAGAGTGATTTATAAATGACTTGGAATAAAATTGAATACTAGAAATCCCGTTGTAAAACCATGCTGCTGTGGTAATTTCGAATGATATCCACTTTGATATGCAATATGAATATCTCCCTTTTTCCCTAACAATTTCCGAATTTGTTCCTTTTTAATATTTTTTTTGTCTTTATGTGTTTTCTCAATATAACATGGACAACCCATTTTTTCTTCTGTAATATTGGATAAATAAATAGAAATTTTTATACATTTACTCATTTCATCATAGTGAAGAGAGGATGGGTTTATTACATTATTGCATATTTGAATATTGGTACGAAACAGTTTCCATTCTTTATTGGTAAGTTTATTTAATATAATTTTTAAAATATCAATATTTATAATATTGAATAGTTCTGGAAACAATTTATTCGCATTATAAATATCAATCATTCCTAGGTCTGTTGTTCTATTGTAAGAACCTCTGTTGTCTATAACAGGTAAGTAATAATAATGAATTTTATGAAAAGAGTTCAAATTTGAATATGTATTATTTACATAAAATGTTTTTTCCTCTACATCTAATTTTTTTTGTAAATGTACAAAGATATTATTTTGAGTCATAAAATCACGTATCATATGATTTATTTTCTCAATAACTTCTAATTCATATACATTCTTTAAAAAAACACATCCTTTATCTTCAAACATAGTATCCATATAATCAATCCAATTAAAATAATATACAATATTATACTTGGTTCGTGTATAATATTATATCATATATTAACCCTTTACATAAACAGTTTATAATACTACTTAAAGAATCATACACCATATGCACGATTTTAGATATTATTCAGGTAAAGGGTTAAATTATATTTTTATAAAACATATATGCAGTTAAATCCTCAATTTCATTTATATTATACGCTCTAAATAGTTCATCTACATTCTCTAGTATTTGTTCTTGTCCTTTAAAGTCCGAATGCCCCCTTGTTCGAATATATCTAAATTCAGGTAATGTCTTACATTTATAATGATTTAACTGTATAACACTAAAATCAATAATATGATTAAATGGTCCATCAATTATATTACCGTTTGTATTTTTAACATAATAATTCTCTTTTGGTCTTATATCATGTACGGTTCCATAATGTAAAAATAAATCTTTATTAAATAAAGTCTTAATATGAGGATTTCCCATTCTTTCACACATTGTAAATCGGATTGTATTTGGTTCATTCGTCTTTTCTTCCTTTCCAGAGGAACCAAAGAATCTCCAATTCATTCCAATACCTGCACAATCTCCAACAATATATTCTTGAATGAAATCTTTAATATTTGAATGTTTTTTCAAACATATAAATTCATCAATGTCTATATTTGCAACATGTGTTATCCTATCATTATTCATGTAATGACATACAAAGTGATCAATCGCAACATATTGAACCGCTTTATAATAATTATTAAATGGTAAATGAATGATTTTAAGTTTATCTCGATATGAGTTTAATAAAGATTCATATACGGGTACATCTTCATTGTCATAAATATATATCCTTTCAAATCCTAGTGCAAGATGATATTTTACAAATTCTTCTATATAATCAGATTCCAATTTTGCAATACATAAAATAACGGGAATGATATCACTCATACTATAATTGAATGAGATAATTTATTATATAGTTAAATTTACGGATTCCCATAATATATCATCTTTATTCTCTTCTATTTTACTATTATTATCATTTTCTATTTTTTGTATAGTATTTTTATATTTTTTATAGAATCTAATTCTTTAACTAAAATATTATTATCAATCATGATGGGTTTAATATTTAATTTATATTCTTTATAATCTTCATTAATAATTTCAGACTTTTGAATTAAATTACAATATTGAGTGTGTATATTATCTAAATAGATTTTTCCATCAATATCTCTATCTTTTCTTTCAATCGAAAGTGTTTTGAAAATATCAGTTGATAAAATATAGAATTCTTTTGCAGATTCAATTTCTTTTTCCATAATATTCTGTATTCCGATAAAGAGTTCAATACTTGAAATGATACTCTTTTTATAAATCATTATACAACATTATACAAGTTAAATTATTCGTTTTTAGGTAATATAATCAATCGGTAATAAAAAATGAAACTTAAATTTATTATACTATATAATATTTTATTATACTATATAATATTTTATGAATAATAATAATAATATACACTGAGTATACAATATATATATACTAAGTATACAATATATATACAATGGAAGAGATTCCTGGATATCAAAGAATTAAGAATATTGCATATTCGTTAATAATTGAATACCAAATGAATAATAACCCATTTGATTTTTCTCAGGCATATGAATTAATAGGACATGTTAATAAGAATTCAGTAATCAATAACCTATTATTTATTTTATTATTAGTAAATAATATTGATCCTCATAAATTGAATTACTACAATCAAGATTCTTTGAATGACATTGATTTTATTCAGTTGAATATAATAAAACATTTTGATGAGTTATCAAAGCATATTGATTTATTATGTGCGATTCGTCCAATTGTGAGTCTTGAAAACATCTATCGATGTAATAAATTACTAAGATATGTATTATCGTATCACTCTCTTAATCCGAAGTTATATTTGATTTACCCTGAATACATAAGTTTACTTATTGGAATTCATATTCAAAATCAGTATTCCTTGAATAAAGGATTTATTCTGGATATCATTCGTATGAATCCTGTGGTATTCTTATATACTTCTAAACTGTTATTACATGATTCATCGTTCATTTATCCGATTTATCAATTGTTGAAAAGGGTGAAACCAATCTATATTCTAAGTTTATTTGAAATGGCATTGTATTATGAGAATTTCTTTATGACGTTATATAGTGTATACTGTATAATTGACGAATATTGTATTTCCAATCATAATAGTATTTACATTGACAATTATGAAGAAGAGTATGATGACAAGGGTCGTAATTTAAAATGGAATGAAGAGAATAATGATTTCCAGAATAATGCCAAAAGTAATCTGATCAATTATTCTAGAAATAAAAATCGGATGAATCATTCTAGATATAGACTGAATCATCAATATTCTATGGTTTATGATGAAGGTAGTAGAGCCGATGACAACGAAGAAAGCGACAGTGATGAAGAAGACGATGACGACGAAGAAGATGACGAAGAAGGCAACAACGAAGGCGACAACGAAGGCGACAACGAAGGCGACAACGAAGGAACCAACGAAGAAATCATTGGAGAAAGAACGATAAGTTATGAAGAATATGAAGAATATATAAAATTCAAAAAATTTCTAAAAATACTAGAGTTTAAGAGAAATCATAAAATAGAAATTTATCATTTACTGAGTTATTCGAATCTTATGCAATTGTATTTTGATTTTTTATTTCCCATTCAGATTCGAAATATGGATGAAAATGTAAAATCGATTATATTTCAATACTTATATGTTGAATATGAAATAGATGATAATTCAGATTCAAATTCAGATTCAAATTCACATTCAAATTCACATTCAAATTTACATCCAAATTTTGTTCATGTTCATAATATAATGGATACAAAGAGTATTGATCCTAATATTTTTAGAGGATTAAGTATTTTATTTAATTCACCCTTTAGATGAATAATCTTTAAAATTGTGCACATAGTGGATGATTCTTTAAGTTGTATTATGAGTGGTATTATAAAAGTGGTATTATAAAAGTGGTATTATGAGTGGTATTATGAGTTGTATTATGAGTGGTATTATAAAAGTGGTATTATAAAAGTTGGTATTATAAAAGTTGGTATTACAAAATGTTTGTCTACAGGGTGAAATAATTTACTTACCAGGAATTAATTTACTTATTAGTCCTATTTGAGGAGAGATTATTACATCACATAATTCATTTAAACTTTTAATGGGTCGATTTGAATTTCTGGATGATGTTATAATTCTTATAACCTGAAGAAATATATCATACTTACAACGACTTTCTTTCGGATATTTTATAAATATTAATAAGATGTATAATAACAAATTATATAATTTATTATCTTTATTCTTACTTTCATTTAGAGTATATTTAATTATATTTTCATTATTATAGAGGTTTTTATTAATGAATGTTGTTTTAAATTCATTTAATATATCACCTATTAATTTATTTAATATTTGTTCTATATTATTATTTTTATTAAGTGTATTAAATACGCTATATATAATTTGTAATTTTTGTTGGTTTTTGATTCTTTTTATGATATTGTTATTATTTACTGATTTATAATTACTATTTTTTAATAATAATATTAATCCATAGGGTTGTGTTATAGATATTGAATCTGACATTTCATGACTTTTATTATTCTCTTTCATGATTTTACATCTTATAAAAGAAATATTCGAAGAGATGACGGCAAAGTACAAAGCGAAGTATTTTAAGAGATATATACTATATTTCTCTTTTCCACTTCCTACAGATTTTAGAATTTCTTTAATAAATTCATTTACAGATTGAATATACTCATCATAATGTGAAGTAAAATCTTCAGTATTATTAACAGCGGCATCAGTAGCAGCAACATTACTAACAGTAGAAGCAGAAGAAGAAGAAGAAGAAGCAACATTACTAACAGCAGAAGCAGAAGCAGAAGCAATATTAACATCAGAAGAAATAGTATTAACAGCAGCAGCAGAAGCAGAAGCAGAAGCAATATTAACATCAGAAGAAATAGTATTAACAGCAGCAGCAGAAGCAGAAGCAGAAGCAATATTAACATCAGAAGAAATAGTATTAACAGCAGCAGCAGAAGCAGAAGCAGAAGCAATATTAACATCAGAAGAAATAGTATTAACAGCAGCAGCAGCAGAAGCAGAAGTAATATTAAAAGCAAGAGAAATAGTATTAACAGCAGAAGCAACATTACTAACAGCAGAAGCAACATCACTAACAGAAGAATCATCTGAAAGATTATCCTTAATAAGTTCAGTTAGTTTTTTAATAATAAGTTCAAAATTAATGGCAGTTGGACTCTCAGGAATATAATTACTAGGAGTGGCGGGTTCAGCGTAAGCATCATGAGCTTTAGTAGCAGAAGAAACCGAAGCAGCGGCATTAGCAGGGAAAGAATTATCAGCTGGATTACCAGGAAAAGGAATCGTATATTGAATCGATCTAGCAATGGAAACTCCTGCTAGATAAATAGCAGCATAATAAGGAGTATTATTATTAGTATTATTCTGTTTAGTAGGAGCACAAGCAGAAGCAGCAGAAGAAGAAGAATCAACAGAAGAAGAAGCAGCAGCAGCAGAAGAAGCAGCAGCAGAAGCAGCATTAGAATTAGAAGAGGTAATATATTTATTGACATTATCAGTGGTAACTTCTATTTTACTTTGCTTAGTATTTCCCTTAATACTAAGAATATTAGTAAAGGGTAATTTAGAATTATTCATAAAAATATTATAAATAGTGGTAAAAGCAGCAACTGCTGCAACTTCAGCATTAACTGCAGCATTAGTGGTACTATCAGCGTTAGCAGCAGAAGCATAAGCAGTAGCAGAAGCAGAAGAATAGGAACTGGTATCTTTAGCCTTTTTAACATTATTAGTAGCAGTACTAATTTGTGTATCCATTTGTTTCGTATATGTTTCATTCATTTTTTTATTACTACTCTTTTTTTTATTACTAGTCTTTTTTTTATTACTAGTCTTTTTTATACTAGAAGTAGATTCAGGATAATTGGTATCTCTCTTAGTTTTTAAAGCAGCAAGTTCAGCATTTGCAACAGCGGAAGTAGCAGAAACTGCAGTAGCGGCAGCAAGGGAAGTACCAGCGAGATAACTCGAGGTTCTTTCAATATTACCAGGACTATTAGTAGAAGGATTACGAACAGCGGCAGCACGAGAAGCGGCGGCATGAACAGAGGGCTCACTAAAAGCAGAATAATAAATTATATTACGATTGAGAACTTTATTTGCTTCATTGCTAGTTTCCTTTCTAACAGCGATAGTAAATAGAATCGAAGCGGTAGAGAGAACGGAAACAGCGATGGCAATATTTGGATTCTTTGGATTACTCTTATTCGAATCACTTTTGTTAACCAAAATAATATTATAACTCGTCATCATAAGAACATGATAAGAAAGGTTCAAAATATATTTATCAAAAATGTTCATGAACAAATCTATCTTAAATTTATTAAGAGTTTCAATAATGTTTTTAATAAGGTCATCCGTTTCATTTGAAATATCCATTTCATCATCAATACTTACAATAGTAATCGCATTCATAATAGTACTTGCAATTTCATATAAAATATGACAACTACTTGGTCTCTTAATTTTCTTGTCAATCATAGTAAATAAATATGTGTTGATAATTAATATTAATGCATCTGCCATAAATCTGTAAATTGTATGTTCAAAATAATTTTTATAATGATTATTTATAAAACCAATAAGATATACCATTATGAAAACATTATTATATTCATAATTCTCTATATTTTTTATTATATCAATAAACACTTTATTTGCAGAAATAAAATGATGAAGATTTTTCTTTAATACATTTTTATCATAACTAAAAAAAAGTGGTTCATTCATTTCTATAATTTCCATACTATTTACTTTATTTAATACAAATTCATAGTCAGCATTTCCACGCTTGTATATAATATTATCAAAAACAAATTCTCCTCCTTTCATTTTCTTTAATCCCATGATTTTTGAAGGTTTTGACGGTTTTGATGGTCTTAACGACACATCATGAAAGAAAACATTCATCAATCCCATCTTTTGGAGTATTTTTGCATTCTTTTCATTCTCTTCTATGGTTCCACATAAAAGAATAGCGGTTGTTTTCTTACATTTATCAAGATTATCTTTATTTACTTTATCTTTAATAACAACAAATGGATGACAATCTTTCTTCGAGATATTACATTTGTAATCATACGTATACACTTTAGGGTCCCATTGATTTTTCTTTTCATCCCAATAAAAAATGTGATAATGGCGTGGATATACATTTCCATCTGTATTCTTATAAATTTGGGGACATTTTAAGTAAATGTTTGCATTTCCATTCATATCTGTCTTACCGATTCCACTGTTTTTCATTTTCTCATATGCCTTTTTATGAGACTTCAATTCTGTTAAAAACATATCACAATCTGCACCAAAATAAAAAAATGTCTTATTCTTGTGTAATTTGCTACACTTTAAAACAGGTGCATCACTGGAATGATACTTTTTTAAACTCGTTGGTAAATTGTTATATATAAATTTATACATATATATTAAGTGATAGAATAATTATAATTTATAAATTAAATAATTATTTTATAAATTTTTAACTTATAATATGTTTTGTTTGACGAATAAAAGAATCATATTTTTATTATTCTTTTTATTAAAATTATTAAAAAGAATTTCTTACATTTTTCTTTTTATATGAAAAAGATATTATACCCTTTTAGAGGATTATATATTAACCCTTTACATGAATTATATTTAAAATTGTGCACATGGTGTATCATTCTTTAAGTTGTATTATAAAATGTTTGTGTAAAGGGTTAATAGTATAGAATAGAGTTCATATAAAATAGGTATTAACTTTTTAATGATGTAGTCCTTAATGCAACCTCACTAGAATTCAATATATCAAGTAATGTATCCAAACCTCCAATTGATACATTTGAATCTCTTATTGATTCAATAATCCTCATCACATGAAAAAATACATTGGATCTACAACTGCTTTCTTCTGGAAATTTCATAAATAACAATAAAGTAAGCATTAAATACTTATATAAATTATCATTTTTACTCCCAGTAAATTTAATTATCTTTTGAGACTCAAATAGGGGCCTATTAATTGATGTTGACAATTCATTTGTTATATTCGCTAATAATGTATTTAATATTATTGTTATATTACTTTCACTCGTTCCAGAAATTTCTGGAACAAAATTACTATATATTTGATAGATAGATTTTATTATATAAATGTATTTAATTTGAATAACCGGATCATCACTCTTCATAATATCTTTTAATAATAATATTAATCCATATGGTTTAGATATAGATATTGCATTAGATATACTATTCTTTGCATAATTATTAAATTGAATAGTAGAACGCTGTATATCTACATAAGAAAAAACTGTGGCATAATATATTGCGATATATTTCATGAAATATATTCTATTTTCTATTTCATCTGAATTATCACCTGAAGAACGAATAATGTATTGATTCATTTTGTCGTATAAATCATTTTTATCAAAAGTAAAAAAATTATCTCTAGTATTATCAACAATTATACGAACATTATCACCAGGATTAATTGTATAAGTTATATTGAAAGCATTCATAGCAGCTTCTAAAGCATCAGCAGCTTTCCTTGAACGAATACCAGCAGGAGGACCAGCAGGAACAGAAGAAACACTATTAATAGCATTATAAGCAGTTTCAAAGAAAGGAATTAAGTAAATAAGAGTATTTTCAGCTTCACTATTACCACCTAAACTAACATTATATATTTCATTTTTAAGTTTAACAACAGAAGAAATTGCACATGAAATTGCTATACTAATAGATTTATCCTTAGTATTACCATCAGCCTCAGAAAGAGTAGAAACAGCACGAGCAGCAATGGCAGCAATATTAGCATCAGAAACAAGATCAGCACCTCGACGAACTAAATCAATATGAGTTCGAGCAGCTGCTACAGGAATAGCACCAAGAATAGCTCCAGCAATAGCTGGTAGTGGATATGCTGCTTCAACTACTGGTACAAGTCCTGCAGCACCAGCACCAGCACCAGCAATAGTAGGAGGACGACTGGCAAGAATTGTATTAGAAGTAGGAAGAACAGCAGGATCCAAAATAGCATTAGCATAAATATAGGAAACATTTTTAGAATAATTATCATTAATACTATTAGAAACTGTAGCAGTTTGAATATTAGCAGAAAGACAAGCACTATTTATAGTAGTTTGAATAGTAGGAACAACACCAGCAGGAGGATTATCATATTTAGGATGTTGAGGGTCATCAAATCTAGTCTTATAAGTATCTTCAACAATAGTAATAGCGTTATTAGCATTATTAATAGCTGCATTAATATTATTATGAATTTCAGCAGCACCATCAGCAAGAGCAGCAATAGCAGCAGCAGGATTAGCATCATTAAGAGCAGTGATATAAGCATCATAACCATCCATAATATCACAATCAATCAAAGTACACAAATATATATTTACATTTTGTATTAATGTATTTGCACGTTCTCTAAAAATCTGATTTAAATTTACAAAATAAGTTCTATATTGATTATTAATATAATTAATTAAATATACAATTTGAAAAATAATTTCAGATGGCATTCTACCATTATTCCCTAAATTAAGTTGCATATTAGTGATAATATCTATAAACATTTTGTTTACTGAAATAAATTTTTGAACATTTTTATGTATAACAATTTGTGTATAACCAAAAATAATTTTACTATCCATTTTTATAAGTTGTATATTATAATCCATATCATTAATATTCGAATAAAAATCTCCTCCCTTCATTTTCTTTAATCCCATTTTTTTTGACGGTTTTGACGACATATTATGAAAGAAAACATTCATCAATCCCATCTTCTGGAGTGTTTTAGCCTTCTTTTCATTCTCTTCCATAGTTCCGCATAAAAGAACTGCAATTGTTTTCTTACATTTATCAAGATTATCTTTCTTTACTTTATCTTTAATAACAACAAACTTATTACAATCTTTCTTCATCATTGCGGTTGAGACATTACATTTGTAATCATACGTATACACTTTAGGGTCCCATTGATTTTTCTTTTCATCCCAATAAAAGATATGATAATGACGAGGGTATACATTTCCATCTGTATTCTTATAAATTTGGGGACATTTTAAGTAAATATTTGCATTTCCATTCATATCTGTCTTACCGATTCCACTGTTTTTCATTTTCTCATATGCCTTTTTATGAGACTTCAATTCTGTTAAAAACATATCACAATCCGCACCAAAATAAAAAAATGTCTTATTCTTATGTAATTTGCTACACTTTAAAACAGATGCATCACTTGCATGATATTTTTTTAAACTTTTTGGTAAGTTTTTATAAACAAAATCATACATATATATATTATAAAGAAAATAATTAAATATAAAATAATAAATTAATGAACTAAATAATAATTATATTAAATTTATACTAATGCATATGATGAATCACCAACATAGTATCCCTGAACATTTTTTAATTTCTTTTTTTCGTTTTCAATCATTTTTTTATTATAATCATATTCATCCAAATCTGTTTTGTTTTCAGATTTTCTTTCTAACTTATTTTTAATTCTATTTTTAATATCTTGAATTCTTCCTTTCAAATTATATTTATCTGGAGTATTGTCTTCTATATTATCCGATTTATTGTAATTGGAATAATCATAATTATTGTTATCATCATTATTGTTATCATCATTATTGTTATCATCATTATTGTTATCATCATCATTATTGTTATTATAATTATTATAATTATAATCATTCGAGTAATTGAAATCATTTTCCCTATTACTATCATCTGAAATACGATTATTATATTTATTCTTAAGGTCTTCTAATCTGCTTTTATAATCATCAACCTCTTTTTGAATGCTATCTATTTTTTCTTTTACCTTATCATCTGAACTACAATTCTTATATTTATTATTAATGTCTTCGAATCTGCTTTTATAATCATCAACCTCTTTTTGAATGCTATCTATTTTTTCTTTTACTTTTGGATTCTTAAATATGGATTCAACAGAAACATATTTATCAAAATCTCTGTGTTCTGATATTTTAAATTGGTTAATTTCCTTACATGGTTGTTGTTTAGGACAGATGGGACAGATCGGACATTTTGGACAGATTGGACATTCTGGACAAGATGGAATTTCACTTTTTTTAATATAATCTGTCATATTTACCTGTTCACATGCTTTAATCTCACTTTTTAAAATATATTCATTTAAATCTGGACAAGTTGTAATCATGCTCTTTAATGCATAATTACTCATATCTGGTGCTGGTGGAATACTACTCTTTAAAACATATTTATCAATATCTTTATTCATTGTAATATCGCATGTTTTACAATCCATCTTAGAATTATCATCCTTACATTTTTTTGATTTTTGAATATCTTTATCATTGTCCCATTTTAAACATTTCTTATTGTTTTCTTCATCATCGCTATCTTCTTCATTATCATGTTCATCATCATGTTCATCATCATGTTTAAAATATTTTTTTTCTGGAAGACCCCATTTATAATATTGAGATGCTCCTGTTGATTGTTCAGTCATAGAAGATTCTGTACTAAATGCTTCAGGAGATTCTGAAACAAAGTTTTCAATAAATGTATTTAATCTATTTATCTTTTCTCTTTGAGTAGTCATTAATGGACTTTTATCACTAATATAAATTCCAATAATAAGAACTAAAATAAAAATTAATAATATCCATATAAATATATCTGAATTTAGGCTCATATTATAATGATGAGAAAAATATTATACTATTTATTTATTATATTTAAGGATTGGTATATATTAAATGATTCATAATTACGCTGACCAATATGAAAAATAAGACAAAGCAAGTAAGACAAACCAAATCAAACAAATTCTAACTTCATGACTTATTAGAAATTACTTTAGAAATTGGTCTTATTCATTTGTCTTATTAATTTGTCTTATTCATTTGTCTCAACTCACTTCATGACTTATGAGAAATTTATATCATTTGTCTCATATATCATCGTAAATAAATCATTATTACAAAACATGATTACAAAACATGATTACAAAACATGATTACAAAACATGATTACAAAAATTGATTACAAAAATTGATTTTTATTTTTTATCATTAACTAAATACAATAGAATAATGTAGGGTAATATAATTATTAATCACTTTATTGAAAATTTTCAATATGGACTCTAATTTAGAAAATTGTATTGATTCCAGTGATCATACAGATAAAAAAGATAACAATTATACAAGTGATGATATTCGTGAAAACTGTAGCACAATCATTCATGAAGAAAATAAAATTCAGAATATCTCTTATTCAATAGATATAATAAATAATGAATCAGATTATTGCAATGACAGTAGTGATTATGCAGAATATGAATACAATACAAATTTTATTCGTATTATGCAAAGAATATTATTCTTAATGTTCATAATGTTGGGTGTTTTGTTATATTATGCAATAAGATAATCTGCATATTCTATTTTTACACTCATTGTTAATCCTTTAAATATTTTATAATACTAAAGAATTTAATCATCTACATTACATCCCCAACATGGTATTTTGTCTTTACGAATATAATTATGGAAATCAGGATGTTCTTCAATTTCATAAATACTTGGTTTACAGTGTTCTTTCGGGTCTTCAAAGAATTTTCTCATTTCAATACACTCTTTCTTTTCCCGATTTTCAGGTTTCCAAGAATAACATATTTCATCTAATTCATGATTTAAATGACAATATGTAGAAATTGCCTTCTTACATGATTCACTTAATTCTAAATCTTTATAATTAGATACATTCCAATCTACATTCGAACAAGCATAAGATTGACAAGGATTCATATCATTTACAATAAAAGGACATAATTTATTTTTACTGGAAATATGTAGAAACACATCCGGAAGAGGACAATCTGGGAAATTTCGTTGATATGTTTTTTTTGATTTTTCCCAATCAGAACCATATAATTGTTCTCCATAATATCCATATTTAATCGCATATTTACTATCCGGGGCAATATATATATAATATTTCCCATTCTTTTTATACGCAATGGGACAATTTGTATCTATTTTATTTTTCGAATTATTGGGATAACAGTATTTTGAATTTTTATTTTCTTTATCATCGCAATATTCATTACAAACACTAAAAACATTTTTACAATTGTCTATACAATCACTATATTTATCCGAATCATTATCTTCATTCAAGAAAGAACGACAATTCAATTCACATACTGTTGAACATGATTTTTTATAACGTTCTCCATCGTCCGAATCATCATCCGTTCCCCCCAAATAATCATTTAATAAACTCCATGTAAATACAGAGGAAAATAATGATTTCGAGGTTGAATCTCTATCCGAATCGGAATATCTTCTTGAAGGTGTAAATGTATTTAAATAATATATATTCACATCAAACTCTTTAAAATTCTTATTCTTCTTTTGCATATAATAATCAAGTATGGAATACATTTCATCATCTGTAATAATCTTATTATAACATATAACAGAATATAGTAAGAAGGATATATTCTTATTTCTATTAAAATATATATTATCCTCATTCAAATAAAATTTATTTACTTTTGCAGAAATAATATTCTCTCCATTTTGATATATATTAACCATTGACTTAGAATGGTCATATGTTATTGTAATCATACTTTTATTCGATAAATACAATTGTTTTGAACTTTTAATTCTCTTATTGTCTGTTTTAAAATACAAATAAGAATTATTTAATTCGATTTCAAATGCATAATAATTATTCCCAGGAATGGATAATAATATTTTATTTGATGAATCACTGTTCTTCTCATCATTCGTGTATTTCTCTTCCTCTTCATTCACGTCTTCCTGAATTACGTCTTCCTCTTCCTCTTCCTCTTCTTCATTCACAACTCTATTATTATTTGGATACGTATTCGATTGAATCATAAAACAGATAGAGAAATCGTTTGAAAGTTTATTGGAGGGGAATCCTTTGAGAGAAATATTATCTAATAATAAGGCATCCGATTGAATCATGGGAATAGAAGATAAAGTAAAATTATTTCCATTTCCACTTAAATCTTTCCAGGTGGTCATATTTGAACTATAGTGGAGTCCATCTACAAAAGATATTAATTTATCATTATATATAAAGTTTTCGGCATCCATTAACACACGATATAACGTTAAGTCTCCAAAATACATAGTGGATACTAAGTCATCCGTATAATTCAAATCAATATACATTTTATTACTTACATTCGACGATGATACAAAAATTGTTTTCATCATATACCAATCATTCTCTTGATAATTGACAGTTTGAACAATCGACGTTGTTAAATTGGGGAATTCATTTTTATACTCTTTGTTTGGCATACGAACACGTATCAATTTTGATAAATTTACTTTTTTAATATCATTACATGAGAATAAAAATAGTAAAACAAATTTACTATTCGGCATATTATCACAGGATAATTCATAATACGTCATATCATCGGATTTTTTCTGTTCCAGAATATAAGAAGATGAACTTGGATTCGATTTATTCACAATTTTATTATGTCCACTTTGATTTGAAAATTGATTAGGATGATTTCCATTTAAAAAATTACCATTTATAATTAAATTATCCGGTTTTGTTAATATATTATTTTGAAATAACTCCATTGAATCATCTGGAATAGTATTTATACTCTTTTTATTATAATTTTTATAAACCATCCATATAATAATCATAATGAGTATAAATATAAATAGAACATATAAATAATTCCTATAATTCATATGATTCATATGTATATTAGTTAGAAAAATATTTATAAAAGATTATATATATCTGAAAATGGAAAAACAATCTCTTGATTTAAATTTTGAATGAAAACAGTTTTTAATGGAATTAAATTATAATTATTTTTTATATTCTTTGTAATTGATTTCACATCAGGATATTGAATGTATTGTTTAAACATTGAATCACTATTATTTTTTAAATTCAATGATGTAGATGAAACGACCGATTCATTTGTATTTGAATATGAATATGTATTGTCTGATTTTATAAATTGATTAAAATAAATAACTGTCGCTTTAGGTTGATATAATGCATCCAAATGATTCGATATTAAATCTTGCATCATGGAAACAACTTTTATATCTGATGGAATATTATTATTATCAATATTTAAAACAATAAATGGACTGACACGTGTTGCAATCGTATTTCCCGTTGGAGAATAAAACTGACGTTGAATTGCAAATGTAAATTTATTATTATATTTTTCTTTTATTTTATCGACTACATTTTTATCAAGATTCATTTTTTTATTATATTGAAAAGTAATATAGTTTGGTGGAAATTGATAATCTCCTGTAATAACAGAATAAATTGTTAAATTAAATATAAGTTTCGGTTCATATAATTGCATTTCTTTTGAATAGATAACACGTGCTAATTGAGAACCAGCGATGGAATCTTTTAATTTATAAGAGATGTATCTTTTAACAAGATTTCCATATTGAAAATAAGAGATAATACAACGTGGTTCAGTACCTACATAATAAGGAAGTTCATATGGATTATTTTCATCATTACTAAAACGATTCAAAAAATATATTGAAATATAATTAAATTTATTATTTATATCTTTTCCTTGAATAATTGTATTCATAACATCAATAATTTCAAAGGTTGATGTTTCGGATGTTTTTAATAAGTCATTTGGAGGTAATGTAATTGTTCCATAAGATGAATCCATTTTTGTTTGTGCAATTTGAATATTCATTAAGTTATTTACAACTCCTTTATTATCAATTGTGGATGATAGTGATGTCCAACTTCCATTCGAGAATTCGGTGATATAACCCATATTTGATTCTAGATTAACATCATCGATTTTTATTTTATCAGTATCTACTGTACTATCCGTTTTTAGAATTTGTAATGTTTTATTTTGTTCATTTTGATAATCTGAAATATAGGTATCTTCAAAGTTTTCAATATTATTTAAAAAATTTTCATATTGAATTGAATGAATAATATAATATATAATAAGAATTGAAAAAATAATAATTAAAAAAGGAATTATATTCGGAACAGCGGATATTGATTTCGTCATATATTAATATAATATAAAAATAAATAGAATTTAAAAAAAATCATGCAAATTACTATCTCTATTTATAAGTATTGAGTAAATATAGGATAATCTTTCTAAACTATTTTTATTTTTTAATTTTGATAAATTATTTTTAT
>Ga0209189_1001070_pt1 | contig 20942 bp, 19 predicted proteins | sample C_130820_EF_Meta_FD_187308 | JGI IMG/M metagenome (GOLD analysis project Ga0209189, IMG submission 187308) | Freshwater microbial communities from Lake Croche, Canada to study carbon cycling - C_130820_EF_MetaG (SPAdes) (version 3) | ecosystem: Environmental > Aquatic > Freshwater > Lake... | reverse complement strand
GCCCAGAGTTCCAGCGCCCAGTAGCCAGCGAGTTGCGTCTCTCCTCGCCGGACCGCCTTCTGCATGGCCGAGGACACTTCCGAGAAATCATACCCTCTGATTGTTCGCAGTCTCATGTCAGCGGGTCCGGTTGGGATTAAGTTGGGTTGTTGCATAGCCCTCTTCCTCTCGCTGGAAGATCGAAGTGTCCATCGCGGATTGGCACCATTTTTTCGTGTTCATTGACATAGCTTAACCCGTTGAACACAAGACTATAAACAGTTCCGGGGGCGCATTGAGGGCGCCGTGGAAATTGGGGCGCTGGTCCCCCACCCGTTTGGACAGAACTGGCATCCATGCTTGATGGTGCCGAGCGCGGGGCTATATTTACGACATGTGCACGGTTCATGAAATCGAAGAGGCAGCTGACTGTCTTTCCACCGAGCAAAAGGAGGGATTGTTGAGGTTCCTTGCGATCCGCTTGAGGAAGGATCGGGCGCAATCCAACCCGCGCATTTATAGCAGCGAGGAACTGGCCTCCATGCTGGCCGAAGATAAAGCGGATGGTGAACGCTTTCGAAAAGGGATTTGAAACTTTTCCTCGACACCAGCGTGGTGCTGGCAGCCAGCATTTCTTCGACTGGTGCGTCGCGCTTGATTTTTGATGTGGCCGCTTCGCAAGGTTGGGAGCTTGTCGTTTCACACTGGGTGCTTCGGGAAATGCGCGACAACCTCATATCCAACCCTGCTGCAGCAACCCATGCCTGGGTTGGCCTCCGAGGCAAGGTCCATGTCGAGGATGATGAACTGATCTTCGACTGGCCGTTGATCTTTGATGCGACGAAAGACAAGCCGGTCCTTTTCACAGCACTCGCATCCGCCGATTTCCTACTCACGCTTGACCGCCGGGATTTTGGTCCGCTCCTCGGACAGTCTGTTTATGGGCTGCAGGTTCTCACGCCCGGGGATTTTCTCCACGCCGAACGCGAAGCGGGGCGATTGTATACTTGACTCGCCACTGCGCTTTTCGCGTAGTTCTCTTGAATGGACCATGCCAAATTCCGCAAACTTCTCAAGCGCTGGCGCGAGGCGAGAGGTTTCACACAACAAGATGCAGCGAAGCATCTCGGTGTCTCTCTACGCACGCTTCAGAACTGGGAAATCGCTCGCAATATGCCTCGGGGTTTCGGGCTCAAAGCGCTTGTGGAATTGCTTTCCTCAAAACGCTGAGAGAACTGGTGGGAGCGGAAAAACTCCGAACCATTCGTTGGCCTGCTCCTCGGTAGCCAGTTCGCGGTAGTGTTTGAAGATGATCGTTGGTGAGTTTCCTGCCTCCAGAGCGACCTGCTCAGCGCTTTTGACTATGGCGATCCGGTAGCTGATGAATGAGTGCCGCAGCACATTGTTCGGCCACTCAAAGCCCAGAATCCTCGCAAGCGGAGCCACTTTCTTTTGCATTTCGGCATTGGGGACGACCCGGCCTTTCCCGGCTCTTGGCAATAGCCAGTCGCGCAGATTGTCGCTCACTGGAATGATCCGACGCGAGGCCGTCTTGGCCTGATCAGCTCGCAAGTGGATGATCTTGCGTTTCAAGTCCACGGCGCTCCAGTCGAGCCTGGCGATTTCCGCCGCGCGTAGCCCTGCAAAGGCTCCTATGGCAATGAAGGGAATCATTTCCAGCGTTGCGATTGCCAGTAGGCTCTTGATTTGAGCGGGAGTGAAGATGCCAGTTTCCGTGTCTCCAACTTTCACCTTTGAGACCGCCTCGGCCTCCGTAGCCTCGTTCTTGGGCAGATAGGATCGGGCTTTTGCCCAAGAGAAAAAGGTCCGGATGCTCGTGTGCACTGTATTTCGCGTTCGAGGAGCACCGCCGAGTTTACGAAGCCATTCATCAATTTGATGGCTCTTGATGTGAAGAATCGGCAGAGGGAATGCCTCGGCAAATCGCTTCACGTCGCTTTTGAGTTGGTAAAGATAACGGTCACTCGCCCCGTCCTGCTTTTTGGCTGCGAGAAATTCTTCGATGAGGTCGGGCAACTTCGCCCCTATGCGGACTCCCTTGTTGCGCTGCGCATAGTCGCTCACTGCGGCAAGGAGAGATTTTCCTTCCAGAATTTTTCGGCATTGAGCGTATTCCTCGACTGCGGAAAGCAGCGGAATCCCTGCCGCCTCAAGGATCGCCTTTGCCGCATCGTAGGCTTCCCGTTCCGCGATGCTCAACCCTGTGGCTTTCGCCAACCCTGCTGCGATTTGTCGTGCCGCCACCTGGGCCTCCCGCTTCGCTTCGTCGATTGTCGAAAAACTCTGCCGCACGCGTTGGCCGTTTCGGTAATAAGCGATGAAGAATCGCGGCAAGCGTCCGTCACCACATCGGTAAACCGGCACCGTGACGGAACCTGATTTAACCTGAAGGATCGGACCGGCACTGGCGCAGCGTTTTTGGACTTTGATTGGTCGGAGGAGATCGGGCATATCCTCGGAGAGCGTGTCAATGAGAGGCTGTGCGGCTGTTGGCATAGAGGAAATGTGCCAGCCAAGCCTCCCAAATATCCATCACTGAGGCGAGTGCATGGAAGGCGCAAATTTGCCAACCTTACTCCAAACTACTCAACCCCATGAGGATAAGTAGGGTTGTCACAGATTTGTCACGGAGCCCGATTTTGAGAGAATTTTTCGGGCGAAAAATTTCTTATAAGACGTTAATAAGAAATTGGTTGCGGGGAGAGGATTTGAACCTCTGACCTTCAGGTTATGAGTAGGTTTTTATATGTATTTATCATTCAACTATATGCAATTTTATTCCGGTGTGTTCATATCTGTGTCTAAAGACACAGGAACAGAAAGGCATAAAATGGAACAATCGCTGTCACGGTTTGTCACGCCGGTTGAACTTGGAAAGCGCATGAAGAAAGAAACTATTTCACTTTAAGCTTGAAGGTGCGTTAATCCGCATTTCAAGAACTTTGAGGCCATCAAGAATTTCATTCCAAGGTGGCGGTTCACAGAAAAACATATCTCGCATTTGGGCGTAATCTCGGGCCAGAATTTCGGAGTGCTCCTTTTGCGGCATGAGACGAAAAGTTCCCGGAACCGCTGTTTCTGCGTGAGCCCATACGGCTGGAAAAAACACCTGCTTGTGAGCGATAACGCGGGCACGCAGGTCATCCCGATGCAGGGCGCTGTTTGCACTTTCGGTTTGGGCCAAAGCGGCCACATCCGCATAATGACGGGAATAGCGGTCCGGTATCATTTTTTCCAACGGTCGGTGTGCCTCTGCATGCAGTATGGAGGCTTTCTCCCAAAATGTTCTTTCAATGGAGAGCACGGGAACCTCGATTCTTTCATCAATCAATTTCCCGGGAAACGCCTCTGCGACGTATGGTGTCACGAGCCCATTGCTGACCGGCCAACGATCGGAGCGTGCCCCACACTCAATTTTTACAATGCGTTTGATGTAGTGGGTTGCTTTCGTTTCAAAGACTGTCGGATAGGCAAACAAGAGAGTCTGCGCGTCATTAGGATCTTGCTCCAGCGACCAACGCCCTCTCATTTGCTCCTCCATTGGTCGGCGTAGTGATGGCATGACTTCGCCCTGCAAACGCGTTGCACATGCCTCTGAAAGCTGAGCGAGTAGACGCTTGCGTTGTTTTCCCTTTGCTTGTTCAGGATCTCCTTCGCCCGAGAATCCAAGCCATTCTCGACTCAGGGAAATGTCTATATCCTCGGAAAACCGTTGCATGACACGCCATACTTTCGAGAGCGATGTGCCCCCTTTAAAAATGAAATGATCTTTCGCTTCTGGCAGTTCAAAAAGATGCCGCAGTGTCCAACATACCCAGAAATCCTTTTCGATCATTTCGGCCACCATGCCAGTGTTCCTCTGCGCTTCGAGGAACAGCGCCTTGCGATCAGGATCGCTCAGGCCAATGACTGTTTGTTCATTCATTTCTTTGCAACCTCCAGAAATACCGGACGCATCCACGCTGGCACATAACGCAAATCCTCAAGCAACTCCCGCTTGGCTTCCGCTGAAAGCGCACGCTGGAGTTGACGGATTTTGTCTGGATTTATCTGCTTTTTCCCGAGACTCCTCAAGGCTTCGGCTACCCGCCCACTGGCTCGCCGTGCCAAGGCAACCATCTTCGAGGAGCGACGCTGCAAGCGAGCTCTCCCGCTCCCTCCGAGCGAAACCACGCGTGAGCGACCAGATACCCCATAACTTGAGCGGGCCGGCACTTGGGTGCTTAGTCCCAGCGAATTGGCAGACTCGGCACCGGATGGCAGGAGTGTTAATCCGTCGCGGCGCGCGATGGCCGCAAGAACAGCGTCAGGCCCAGCTCCAATGGTGCCAAGAATAGGATGTGGCCTCGGTATTTCATACACGCCCCGTCGAACCCGCCGGATCATGCCCGCCTTGACCAGACGGGTCAAAACCATCCCGACCGAACGCAGGTCTCCGATATCAGCGAAATCCGATGGAGTAAATGCCCCACCCCACCGACGCTTCGCCATCCGGACGCGCCCAAGGACCAAATCCGAGGTTTTTCCATAAGCAGTATCTCGACTCATAATGTTGAAAATATGTGCTTATTATTTCAACATGTCAACACGTCGCCAAAATCAATATGGAGGCCCGCAGTTTGACTATGAGGTCCACATCGATTTCAGCGGAGTAATTTAGAGAAAATTCTTCAGCAATTCCTCGCCGGTTGAAAGCTTATGCAATCATGAGAAAAAGGCCTGTTTGCAACGGGTGTGCGCACACTCCCCAGACTGTCCTGCTTGAGAATTTCACCTGTTGATAATAACGATGCCGTAGATGTCATAGCCTCCAGACTACGACATCTCACACCTACGCTCCAGGGGCAGCAGCGCGTTGAGAAAGCTCTTGAGGAGGTGCGGATGCTGACCAAAAACCTTCTTAAAGGTCAGGTCATTCTTTGGATCCAAGTAGCGCACGCTGGGCACCATACACACTGGCTGTGACAGGCGCACGCCATGGGAAACGAGCCTGAAGAAAAGGCCTTCAAGCCGAACTCCAAGCGATCCTCCCGCTACAAGGCGAGCCCTTCCTGAAAGAAGGCGCTCGGTTTGCCTAACGCAATCGGCTAAGGCGGGGGCTGATAGGAAGCTGGATTTCACCGGGGATCGGCCCGGGTGGGGTTTAGCCGAAGGCGGCGGTGTGGTTGGGTTGATCTCTGGCGCCGCGCTCAGGGATTCTTTGATGGAGTGGTCTCAGTCAGAGGCGAGAAGCTGCTCCCTTCTGCATGGGGAATGGCCTCAGGGTTTCGGCTCAGCAGGCTTTTCCATGAGTGGCACCAGCGCATCCGCCCAGCCCTGTGCGTGCGCGGCGAGTCCCTGGGCGTTGAAATGAACTGAGTCTTTGAGCAAGCCTCGCGTGTGGAAGCTGTCAGTCTCCGGTCCTTGAAAAACGCCGGGCACCGTCGCAATGACTTTCTGTTGCCCTTCCACGACAGCGGCCTGTCGTTCCGCAGTGGCTTCTTTTGCCGGGTGAAACGATGCCAGTGCCACGCCCCAAGGCACATCCCAGCCGGCATCCTTGCGTGATTGCGTGATGGCCGCACCCAACATCTTTGCGTAGTTTTCCGCCGAGGTGCCAGCGATCGAATCCGACTCGCCTTGATGCCAGAGCACGGCGCGCACGCCGTGTTCGTGGGTCAATTGCAAGGCTTGTTGCAGCCGTGGGTAACCTTTTCCTGTCGGCGTCCAGTAACTCACCATCGTGCTGCCGACGCCGAGACAAATGAAGCCGACCGGCGCGTCGTATTTTTTGACGAGGTGGTCGCCGAGGAGTGCCCACGGGGAGCCTCCGCCACCGCTGGCGCCGGGCTGCGGATCGTCGCCGTGCTGCCAAAGACCATTCTGGAAATTGCAGGAGGACACCCTGTCGTCTTGTGCCTTCTGTTGCGGACCGCCGTAGTTGGCGGAGTTGGATTGGCCGCAGGTCACAAATACTTCGCCGACCCCCACGCGTTCGACTGTGGCGGTGGCCACTGCGGCCTCGGCTTTCATGGCTCGGAATTCGAACTGATACCAACCAGTCGGCAGTGTCAGTTTCATGCCGGCGGTGACCTTTGCCCAGTCCTTTACCGTCGCCTTGGTCTGGCGGTCGAGGGCGCGGACTTCGACCGTGTCAGCTTGTCCGTCCTTTATCGTGGCGGCCACCGGCACTTCAGCCATGCCGCGCTGGTTGCGTTGAAAGATGGCGCGTTCCGTCGGTTGTGTGACGCTCAATGGCGATGCGGTGTTCAGCGCCGTCGCGGCACTGGTGAGCACTTTGAACACCGGGCCGAAGTAAGAACTGGCCTGCCGTTTCGTTTGCGGAAACACGAGCGTGGCCCCCACTGCAAAGCGGCCCTCTTCCCAGCGCACGCCGGGCACGGCCTCAATCGGCGAATCATAGAAAAACCTCTCGCCTCCCTTGTGGGTGACCGCGCCGATGACATGGCTGCCGGCGTCCAGTTTCACCGGCTCAATGGCGATATAAAAAGCGCCGTTGTCAGCGGTCGCTGTCAACGGCACTTTGGCAGTGACAATCTGCTCGCCCGTGGCGTCCCAGATGGCCACCTCGACCGGTTCGGGTTCGTTGAGTATACCGTCCTCGTTCTGGTCGGTCATGCCGAGGGCCGTGACGGTCGTCGGCTCGTCGAGCGTGAACCGGTAGCCTACGACGAAATCGCCGCCTTTGCTGTTTGCGCCGGTTGTGACGGTGAGGGCTGGCAGGGGCGTCTCCTCGGCAGCACGAGCAGTGGCCGCAAACATAAGGGCAGCGATGATGAGATGTTTCATGATTTTAGTTCCTGTATGAACCGCGTAGGCGATGGCGTTGATCTGGATGTTCACTTCGGAAGGAGCGCGATGAGGTCCTCATGCGGACGGGTTGATTGATGGTCCGGCCGAAGATGACATCCTGAGCTGGGCGCGGCGAAACAGCCGCGTCCCTCTTCATTAATACGACGAAGCGAGGGCGGTTTGGCGCTGGGTGCCAAGACCGTCGATGCCGAGCTCGATCACGTCGCCGGGTTTCAGATACAACGGGGGTTTTTGACCGAGTCCGACTCCGGCTGGGGTGCCGGTGGAGATGACGTCGCCGGGGAGGAGGGTCATGAACTGGCTGAGGTAGCTGACGATAAAGGGAACGTCGAAGATGAGGTTGCTGGTGTTGCCGTCCTGAAATTTGCGGCCGTTGACGGTGAGCCAGAGGCGAAGTTTACCGGCGTCGGGCACCTCATCGGCGGTGACGAGCCAGGGGCCGAGGGGGGCGAAGGTGTCGGCGCTCTTGCCCTTCACCCACTGGCCACCGCGTTCGAGTTGCCAGGCGCGTTCGCTGTAGTCGTTGTGGAGCACGTAGCCAGCGATACAGGCGGGGGCCTCGGCGGTGGTAACGTGGCGGGTCACGCGGCCAATGACGACAGCGAGCTCGACCTCCCAGTCGGTTTTTTCGGAGTTGCGCGGGATGACGAGGTCGTCGTCGGGGCCGACGATCGCGGTGGTCGCCTTGAAGAACACGACGGGCTCGGAGGGCTCGGCCATGCCGGATTCGGCGGCGTGGTCGCGGTAGTTAAGGCCGATGCAGATAATCTTGCTCGGGCGGGCGATCGGGCTTCCGAGGCGGGTTCCCGGTGGAACGACAGGCGCAGTGGTGGCGTGGTTTTCGATCCATGAGGAGAGCCGGTGCAATCCGCCGGATTCAAAGAACGCCTCGTTGAAATCGGGGGTGCAGGCGGAAACATCGATGGAGGTTCCGTTGGAGAGAAGGACGCCCGGTTTTTCCGAGCCTTGGGTGCCGAATTTGATGAGTTTCATGGTGTGTTAGCGGAGAAGGGTGAATCCGCCGTCGATGTCGTAGGCGGAACCGGTGATGAATGCGGCTTGGGACGAGCAGAGAAACGCGATGAGCGTGGCGATTTCCTCTGGCTCACCCATGCGGCCGATGGGTTGTCCCGCCGAGAGTTTGGCGAACATCTCAGCCTCCTGGCCGGGATAGTTTTTTGCGATGAATCCGTCCACGAACGGAGTGTGGACTCGGGCCGGGCAAACGCAATTGCAACGAATGCCCTTGTCCACGAAATCCCGCGCCACCGAGAGGGTCATGGAAAACACGGCGCCTTTTGACATGCTGTAGGCGAAGCGGTCGGGTATGCCAACTTTGGAGGCGATGGACGCCAGGTTCACAATGCTACCGCCGCCGTTTTTTAGCATGACGGGAATGCCAAAGTGGAGGCAGTGGTAGGCCCCTCGCACATTGATTTGATAAAGACGGTCAAGGTCCTCGGGCGAGGTGTTGAGCACATTGCCGATATGGGCGATGCCTGCGTTGTTCACCAGCACATCGAGTCTGGGGAGGTCTGCAAAGGCAGCGCGGACGGACTCGGTGTTCGAGACATCCACTGCTTGGATAGCACCGATGCCTCCAGCCTTTTGAAGAAGGCTCAGTGTCTCCCCGGCCGCTTCGGCGGAGAGTTCAAAAATGCGGACATCGTATCCATCGGAAGCGAGTTGGAGGGCGGTGGCTCGGCCGATGCCGGATCCAGCTCCAGTAACGACGGCGATTGCTTTTTCAGTTTGGGATGTCATGGGATGCGGTAGATTTTTTTAGCGTTATTGGTGAGGATTTGGAAGCGTTCAGCATCTGTCAGTCCGCTCAACAATTCGCGGGTGATGGTTGACCAAGCGAGGAGTCCGTCGCCCAGATTGACGACTGGCCAGTCGCCACCCCAGACGAGACGGGTGGGACCGAAGGCGTCGAACATCGTGTCCGTGTAGGGCTTCAGGCCTGTGGCATTCCTTAGTGGAGCGGGCGCGTAGGCGCTGATGCCGGAGATTTTGCCGTTCACATTCGGCTCGGCGGCGAGGGCGCGGATAGCTTTTTGCCATGCGAGGAATCCCTCGCCGGCAGGGGCATCGTTTTGCGCGATGTCGGGAACTCCACAGTGGTCGAGGATGAAGGTTGTCTGCGGGCAGGCGCGCACGAGTTCAAGGGCGATCGGGAGTTGCCGATGGAGAACGCAGAGATCAAAAGTGAGCCCAAGCCCGCCGAGGCGGTTCACATTTTCGCGGAAGCGGGAGGTTTGGGAGAGTTCGTCGGGCTGCGTGTGTAGGACGCGACGGATACCGGTGAGGCGGGGATGGGCGATCGCCTCGAGGCTCCGCTCGAAATCTGGCGACTCGGGCCGAGCCGCTGCCACGACGGCTTGGATGAACGAGCCGGGCTGTTCTGCAAGGGCGCAAAAATAGCGGGCCTCGTCGGCGGATTCCTCACAATCGACCTCCATAAAAACCCCGGCTTGGATGCCGGAGTCATGCGAGGCGTTTTGGTAGTCCGAGAGATCGAATCGCCCAGAGAGGGCGGGTAAACCCTTTGTCCATTCGTAGGTGAAGCGGTCTGGCTCGAGGAGGTGGATGTGTGTGTCGATCATGAGGAAGGTCTTGCGGATTGGGTTATTTTAATTCACAGGAGGTTCCCGGCAGCTGGGGAGTCGAGTAGCGCGCCCCAATAATACGGACTGGTTCGGTGAAGCGGTCCTGCAAGTGAGGGATGTGCTCGAGGAAGATCGCTTCGTGGTCGAGGGCGATGTGGTTGAAGAGCACGAGGTGCTGATGGATTTGGCCCATGTCGCCGACATGCGGGATCACGGGAATACCAAATTTTTTGGCAAGGAGGCTGATGACCAAAAACTCGCTCACGCCCGCCACGCGAACTGCATCGACTTGGCAGATGGCCATCGCTCCGGCTTGGAGATAGTTTTTAAAAAGAATCCGGTTTGGCACATGCTCGCCCGCCGCCACCTTCACGGGGGCGATGGCCTCGGCAATGGTGCGGTGGCCGAGAACATCGTCGGGGTGCGTGGGTTCCTCGAGCCAGAAGAGGTCCAGGTCGCGGGTGGCTTCGAAGAAGGTGATGGATTGGTCGATCGTCCATTGCTGGTTAGCATCGACCATGAGACGCACGGAGTCGCCAGCAGCCTCGCGCACGATGCGTGCGCGGCGCACATCGCGGGCGATGTCCGGCGAGCCGACCTTCAGTTTCATAGCCGTGAATCCCTCTGCGGCGGACTTGGCGACATTGCTGGCCACTTGCTCATCGCTGTAGTTGAACCAACCAATCGAGGTATCGTAACCGGGGTAGCCGGCTTCCAAAATGCCTTCGCGGAGGTGGCGGGTGGCGCGGGGTGTTTCAATCAAGGCGCGTGCTTCGTCGAGGGAGAGGGCGTCGGTGACATACGAAAAATCCAGCGTGGCGAGGAGTTCGTCAGCGGAGAGGTCCAGCAGGAGCTTCCAAAGTGGCACGCCACGCTTGCGGGCCCAGAGGTCCCAGCAGGCGTTGGTCACCGAAGCGAGCGCAAGGTGCACAAGGCCCTTGTGCGGTCCGAGCCAGCGAAATTGTTGTTCGTCGGAGAGCTTGCGCTGGAATTCGCCGAAGCCGGCCATGACCTCCTCGATGTCGCGGCCGACAAGTTGCCGCGCGTAAAATTCCGCTGCGCGGCACACCAGTTCATTTCCCTCACCGAGGGTGAATGCAAGGCCCGTGCCGATGAGGCCAGAGTCGTCGTGGAGCAGCGTGGCAGCGTAAGAGTAAACGGGATCACGGTGAATGGCGTCGCTCCCATGGCCCGATCCAATCGGGAAGCGGGCGTCGCGGGTGGTGATGTTTTTAATCATAGTAAAAATTTTAGCGCCGATAGCCGAGTTCCGCGCCGCCGGTGACATGCATGAGGTGGCCGGTGACGAAGCGGGCTTTTTCGGAAAGGAGATAGATAGAGGCTTCGGCAATGACATCGCCCTCGGGGCAAAATCCGAGGGGGTGGATTTCATCGAGATAGCGCGAGATGCCGGCGGGATCGGGTTGCTCGGAGGCCCACTGGCGGAGCATCGGAGTCCAGACTCCAGCAGGGCACACGGCGTTCACCCGGATGCCGTGGACGGCGTAGTCAAGGGCCATCGATTTCGTGAGGGCGTTCATCGCGCCTTTGGTGGCCGAGTAGGCGGCGTGGATTTCCTGCCCGATCTCACCGACCAGGCTGCTGGTGTTCAGGATGCATCCGCGCGAGGCTTTGAGGGCCTCGAAGCCATGCTTCGCAGTCCAGTAAACGCCTTTCACATTGATGGCAAAAAGGCGATCCCACTCCTCCTCGGTGGTTTCGTGCAAGGTGGCAGACGGCGAGGCGATCCCAGCATTGTTGTGAATCGCGTCGAGGTGGCCGAACTGGGCGAGAATCTCGTCGATCGCTGCGGACACCTGCGTTCCGTTGGAAACATCGCAACTGAGCCCGAGGTGGTTTTCACCAAGCGACTGTGCGGCCTGTTGTGCCTCTTTCAAATCCGGACAACAAATGGCCACCCTCGCCCCCTCGCGGGCGTAGGCCTTGGCACACTCGAAGCCTATTCCCGCCGAGCCGCCTGTGAGAAAAATGGTTTTGTTGATTAAAAGTCCGGGCATATTTTCCAGATTTTGCTGTTTTCTCAGTCGAGATGCATGACCTGTTCCATGCCGAGCCATTGGCTACCCTTAGGGGTGCCGGGCAGGCGAATCTGGTAGGCGTCGGTAATCGGCCACCATTTGTTTTTGGTGGTGGGATCGATCGTCTCACTCGCTTCAAAGCTGCGGGTGAGGACCAGCATATTGTCTGTGGGGGACAGTCGGATGGCAGAAAGCATGGGATTAAAACTTGCGGTGGCGTAGATACGCTTCCACCGGATCGACTCCTTCCAGAATCGCGGTGCGCACTTTATTTTCCGTTTTCAAGACCTCCTCCACCTTGTCGGTGACCTCGGCAATGATCTCTTGCGGGATCACCACTGCGCCGTCGCGATCCGCCATGAGGTAGTCGCCATTTCGGATGCCCACATTGCCAATGACGATCGGCTCCTCGAAGCGGTCTGGAACCCAGCGTCCCACCACATCGCGCGGGGTATGGTAGCGGAACCATACCCTCAATCCTGTTTCCAGGATTCTCACCGTGTCGCGGCATCCGCCATCGCAGAGGTAGCCGCGCACGCCCTTGTAAACAAAGGTCTCGGAGGACAATTCCCCCATGTGGGCGAGCGTGTCGTCGTTCGGTTGGCAGACCACCACGCTGTCTCTTGGCGCACGCGAGAGCATCCGCGTCCACTCCAGAAGCGTCGTGTGCCCGTCCACGCTGTAGTCCGCATGGCCGCTGACGGTGAAAATGCGACCCCCAGCGCCTTCGTGGGATCGAGCGGCCTGATCGTGCGCGGTAGGATTTGATCCGGCAGTCCCATCGAGCGCAGAACATCGTAGACGGCACCCGAGTAGCACTTTTCCAAACGGTCGCCGTATCCGTCATCATAAATTGTTTCAGTTTGCATAAAAAACCTCCTCTAAATTTGGCTGCGAATCCCCTTCCGCTCGATTCGATAGCGGTTTCTGGCAGGGCTTGCAGAGAGCCCACCATTCCTTCCAGGGTGCGACAGTCTCCGCTACGGAGAACCGATGGGGTAACAAGATTGTTGCAAAGGCAAACCACTGGATGCCCGCAAATTTTCGATGCGCTTTGTTTGGGTTTTTCATTGATTGACTTGGGATTGAACAAAAACTCATTGGTCCTGCTCGACCGGCTTGTATTCAAACCAATCGTAATCGGCGTAGGCGCTGCTCTCCACTCCTTGGGACGATGCATACAGACCCACATAGGAACCTGTGAAGCCCTCGGCGATTTCAGAGCTCAAAATCCGCGCATCCTGCACTCCGCCGACCGCGCGCAAATCGTTCTCACTGGTTCCCGCAAGAAATTGATAATCCCAATCCCTGGCCTGCAGCGCAAAATAGACGGGGCCCTCCCCTTCGAGTTCCAATTCCGCCACCGGATCAGCCGGTTTTCCCGCAACCACGTGCAGGATCGCATAGCGGTGCCCTTCCCGGTGCGTGAGTTCCAGGCGCATCTGGTGGGAGAATTTGATGCTGGCCATCAGCCCGGCGACTTCGTTGGCTTTGTCGGTGGTGAATTCGAACAGGGTGACCACATCAAAGTTGTGATGCTGTTGACGGCGCCCCACGAAGCCGCAGTTGCCTGGATCAGTGGCTTTCTCCTGCCGCAGGCGGATGCGGAGATGCCCCGGATGATCGCTCAGGCTCAGCCAATCGAAGTTCTTTGGTTCATTGTAAAAGTTCCAATGGAGCGGCAGTTGCTTCGCGTCGAACTCCTCTCGTTCCGGCACTCCCGGCACCGGGGTCCAGGGCAGATCGGGTCTGCGATCCACCATCAGCGTCTGGTGCCCACTGTCCGGATTGTAAGCCGGCCAATAGCTGCCCTTGCCATCCGGAACCCACTCGACCGGAACCAAAAAAGTCTCCCTCCCCAGCCGGTGCTTCCCGTCCCTCTTCCGCACCCCCAGATGCACAGACCACCAGTCGCCCTTGGAAGTATCGACAAAATCAGCGTGACCGGTAGCCGATATCGGCGAGGTCTTGTCGCGGTGGGTGAGAATCGGATTGGCCGGATTTTTTTCCCAATTGTCAACAGGACCATTCAAATCATCCGTCCGCAAAACCGACATGGCATGGTTGTCCCAGGTTCCGCCTTCGGCGATCAGGAGGAAATACTTCCCCATGGTTTTGAAAATATGCGGACCTTCCGCATAATTGTCGGGCCCGACTCCCGATCCTTCCGAGATGTATTTCCTCTCTCCATGGAAGGTAGCCTCCCATCTGCCGTTCCGTTCCACCGGGCGGAGGTCGATCTTTTGGATCCAGACCCAATGCTTGATCGTGCCGGTTCGCAGGCGGTCATTGGCAGCAAACCAACAGGTCCCATCGTCATCCCAATATAGCGACGGGTCGATTGCAGATACTTTTGCGGTGTCAATCTCAACATAAACCGGGTCCGACCAGGGACCCGCCGGATCGGTCGCCGTAACGAAAAACACCTGACCAGGCAGTTCGGTCGTCACCATGTAGAACACACCCTCATGATAGCGGATCGTTGGAGCCCATATATCCAGCTCCTTCAACATCCCGATCCGGTCAATAGCGTGCCCGATCTGCTCCCAATTCACCAGATCCCGACTGCGGAACACCGGAACACCGGGAAACCACTCAAAACTCGAATTGACCAGATAAAAAGTATCCTCTACGCGGCAGATCGAGGGATCCGGATAAAACCCCGGAAGAATCGGATTGCGGTAGTTTTCCGGCACTTCGGACGCAGCGCACGACACTTCCGACAAACCGGCCCTAAGGACTTCATTGGCTCGACTGGAAAGGGTGTTTTTCATATTGGATTTTCGGCGGAAGGGTGGGGGCGAGCCGGGGGCGGGGCCCGTAGTTCGGCGACATTGTGAAACGCGATGGAGTCGCGGACGATCATGGGGTGGCGGGGGTGAGCCAGACGTGGCGGATGCTGAGGGGCTTCCAGCCGGTTGGCGCGCAGCGGAGTTCGAAGGCGGTCTCGCCGGCGGGGAGCTGGATGGTGCCGAGGGTGACGGTGGCCCAGGTGAGGCCGGGGCCGGTGGCGGCGACGGGGGCGGGCGTCTCGGTTTTGCCTACGGCGAGAACGAGTGAGGTGACGGCGGGGGCGGCGACCTCGGCGGTGACGACCCACTTGGTGGCGGCGGGAGTTTTGAGCGTGTATTCAAGACGCCACTTCGGGTTTCTCCAGTCGGTGAGGTAGGCGTCGGGGCCGGAATTGCGGAGCTGGATGTTGCCATCCCAGTAGCCGTGGGCGTCGGCGTCTAATGGGGAGAAAGTCACGCGGCCGTCGGCGGCGGGGGTGTTGAACGGCTCCTGGATGACGATGACGGGGGAGGCGAAATCGAGGCGGACGACCGAGACGTCGGCATCGGGGGCGGAACCAGGGAGCGAGACCACGAGGCCCTCGGAGGAGAGCGCGGAGGAGACAGTGGCGGAGGTGGCGAGCACGCGGCCGGAGAGCGGGGATTGCGTGACGGTGGGGAGGAGAATTTTGCCATCGGCGGGCCATTCCCAGACGTGGAGATAGAGGGTGGTGGCGCCGGTGGCGGAAGGCTTTTGGGTGATGCGGCCCCAAGGCAGGCGGCGTGGGAAGGGGCCGGCCTCGGTGGCGTAGATGGCCTCGCTGTTGATGCTCATCCAGCGGCCCATGGCCTCGAGGCGTTCGATGCTGGCGGCGGGGATTTCGCCCTCGGCGGTGGGGCCGACGTTGAGGAGGAAGTTGCCGCCTTTGGAGGAGATGTCGGAGAGATTGCGGAGGAGCTGGCGGACGCTCTTCCAGTTGAGGTCGTTCTTTTTGAAGCCCCAAGTGTCGTTAATGGTCATGCAGACCTCGAAGAGCTGGCCAGGGTAGCCACGTGGAGGGATGTGTTGCTCGGGTGTTCTCGTATCGCCGGCGATAGCATGGCTGAGGCGGTTGTTGTTAATGATCTCGGGGTGTTGGGCCAAGAGGTCGACGAAAGGTTTTGCCCGCTCGAGGGTCATGCCGGCGGGGACGTCCCACCAGAGCATGGCGGGGTCGAAGCGCTCGATGATCTCGTGCGCTTGGGGGAGTGCGACGGTGGCAAGGTAGGTGTCGAAGTCGCCGGTCTGGGCGGGGTCCCAGTCCTTGCCGTCGCCGCCTTTATGGCCGCCGGGGTTGATCCAGTCCAGGGCCTGCGAGTAGTAGAGGCCGAACTTGAGACCCTCGGAGCGGACGGCGGCGGCGAGCGGGGTGAGGAGATCGCGGGCGGCGCCGGAGGCCTTGACGGCGTTCCAGTCGGAGGCAGCGGAGTTGTAGAGGGCGAAGCCGTCGTGGTGCTTGGAGGTGATGATGACGTATTTCATGCCGGCGCGGCGGGCGAGGGAGGCCCAGGCGGCGGGGTCGTAGTTGGCGGCGGTGAAGTCTTTGGCGAAGGCCTTGTAGTCGGCGACGGGGATCTTGCCGTTTTTCATAATCCACTCGCCGATGCCGCCGACCCGTTTGCCCTTCCACTCGCCGGCGGGCACGGCGTAAACGCCCCAGTGGATGAACATGCCGAAGCGGGCCTCGCGGAACCATTGGGTGCGGTCGGCGGGAGCGGTGGCGGATGGGGCGGCGGCGAAGGCGGAGCCGCCGGTGAGGGCGAGCAGGGTGGTGAGGGCGGTAACGTTTAGCTTCATGGGTTGGGGTTGAAAAAGGGGGCTTCTGTATCCTTCGATTTTATCCGGGCGAAGCCCCATGATGAATCCGTAGCGTTTTATGATTTTTGTTCGGGTGCGCCGCAGGCTTTTGGGTCCCGGTATTTCACCGTTAGAAGGTGCTCGCAGTAGAGAACGAGTTCCCCCGAATTTTTAAAAACCTCGTAGCTTGCCTTATAGAGGCCCATCTCTGGGTATTTGGGCGTCTTTTCCAAATCGGTCTTGATCGTATAAATCGTATCGCCGATGAAGACCGGTTTGATGAACCGCAACTTGTCGTATCCGTAGCTGAAGGAATTAACGCAGTTCGTCGCGACGAGCCCGAGCCCCACGCTGAAAACCATGGCCCCTGCGATGAGGCGACGCCCGAAGACACCCTCCTCTTTGGCAAAGATTTCGTCAGCGACATAAGGGTGCATATCGAGCACGAGGGCATTGAACTGCATGCTCTCTCCCTCGCTGATCGTGCGGCGGATGGAGCGGATGCGCTTGCCAATCTCGATGTCTTCGTAGAGCCAGTTTTCGGCATTCCAAACGGGAATATCTTTGTGTTTTTCGGGATCAGGGTTCGGGTTTTTCATAGGATGAAATTAGTGCGCTGCGAGAGCCTCACAACGTCGGCTTCGCAGACTGGGTCCGTGTCCGCACAAACTCCTTTAAGAAGGCAACCTCGGCCTCGTCATACGCCGATCCGTCGGGCCGAAGCACGTCGTGGAACCACGGCAAGGGGGCGGCATCATACTGTTGCTGCCAGCTATCCCACGGATATTGGGTCTGGGATTTCCCCGCGACCAATCCCCAGTTGTAAGCTCCCACCCCATGGGCTTGGAGCGCGGGAAGGATCGCTTGAAAGGTCGAGCCCGGCGGGGTCGCCCACGGCACCTGCCGACACATGTATTCCGTGCAAAGGATGGGGCGCCCATACTCCCCAAGCTGGCGCACTTTAGTCAGCGTGCTCTCTGCATCTTGATACCAATGAAAACTGACAACGTCCGAAAGAGCTAACTGCAGCCTCTGGAGCGAGGACAGAGTGCCCGGTTCAAACTCACCTTTCCAAATCCCGGAGGTGATTGGCTGGCTGGGCCGCACCGCATGAGCCCACTCAAACACGCGCAACAACAGCGGCTCGACAACCTCTGCTTTGCGCTCACCAAAGTCCCGGGAACCGCGCGATCCAACATTGGCGTTGTCCGGTTCGTTCCAGAGATCCCAGCCATGGATGCGCGGGTCGTCCTTGAACCGCTCGATCACCCCTTTCACATACCCTTCCAGAGCATCAAAGCGGGCCGGATCCCGCAGCACCGTGATCCCCGGTGATTGGAGCCACCCGGAGTTGTGAACATGCGGCTCGGGAGGTCGTTGCGTTCCCCGACGGGGGAACGGATGCCAGCACGAATCGAAAAACACAACCAGCACGCCAATCTCATGCTGCGCGGCAATGCTTAGGAACTCGTCGATGCGCCGCAAGTAGGCCGAGCCGTCGCCTTCCCACATGAGATCGTGGAGGAAGACGCGCATCGAGTTCATGCCAAGCGCGGCCGCCCAACCGAGTTCCCGGTCGATCACCGCTGGTGACCAGGTGTCGTCCTGCCACATCTCGAGCTGGTTCACCGCGTTGGATGGCAGGAAATTGGCACCCACCAGCCAGCCGACCCGCTCCCGCCATGCGTTCGCAGATTCGATGGACCAAGGTCGGGCGTTGGTTGGGAGTGGAGGTTCTAAAGCTGGATTATTCATAAAAAGTCAGGACTTTGGGGGTTCTTAGGGTTCAATGACGGATCCGTAGCGTTTCATTTGGATTTCAGCTGATCTTCGCCGGCGCACCAGAGCCTTTCGGGTCACGATATTTGACGGTCTGCAAATGCTCGCAGTAAAGCACCAGTTCTCCGGCATTTTTGAAAACCTCGTAGCTTGCCCGATAGAGGCCCATCTCTGGGTATTTGGGCGTCTTTTCCAAATCGGTCTTGATCGTATAAATCGTATCGCCGATGAAGACCGGTTTGATGAACCGCAACTTGTCGTATCCGTAGCTGAAAGCGTTGACACAGTTGGTTGCGACAAGTCCGAGTCCCACGCTGAAGACCATGGCCCCTGCGATGAGGCGGCGCCCGAAGACACCCTCCTCTTTGGCAAAGATTTCGTCAGCAACATAAGGGTGCATATCGAGCACGAGGGCATTGAACTGCATGCTCTCTCCCTCGCTGATCGTGCGGCGGATGGAGCGGATGCGCTTGCCAATCACGATGTCTTCGTAGAGCCAGTTTTCGGCATTCCAAACGGGAATATCTTTGTGTTTTTCAGGATCAGGGTTCGGGTTTTTCATAGGATAAAATCAGTGTGCGACAACCGCCTCGCCGAGGTAGCTTCCGTAGGCGAGGGACAACACGGCGAGGACGAGGACAAGAAGGGCGGCAGCCAAGGCCGACCATGTGCCTCTGCGGCATCCCTGCCACTCGCGAAGAATGAGACCGATCAGGCTGCTGAGAAGGACAAGCATGATCATGTGAATGCCCCAGCTCGTAAACTTAAAGTCTCCCATTCGCACATGCCCGAGGCCGTAGAAAAAAAACTGCCCATACCAAAGGCATCCGGTCAGAATCGCGAGAGCGAAATTGAGCGGCAGGGCGCGGCGTTCGGGGCCTGCCGGTAGTTCGACATATTCTCCAAATGTCCGGTGTCGAAAGTGCAGCCAGAGGCAGTAGAGCCCGGTGGTTAGGAACGCTCCGCTATTCGAAAAAATGTAAACGACATTGCCTTGAAAAACGCCGGCTCCGTGGTTGGCGGCCACTGCGGCGATCGGTTCGCCAGCGGCCAAGGAAAAGCCGTAAACCGCTGATAGAACGCCTGCGAGAAGGCAGAGGGGGAGTCCTTTCTTGAGATTAAAACCACTGTTTTGGCCCTGAAGATCGAGTTCCTTGAGGCGCCCGGCAAACCCGGAAAGTAGAATCCCGATCACTCCGATACCGATTCCTGCAAGCACCCACCCCGAACCGGTCCGCCCGAAGACAGACGCCAGTTGACCAGATACCAGCGGAGGGAGCAATGTTCCCAGCACACAAGAAATACCAATGGCAATCGCGTAGGTTAACGAAAACCCGAGATGCTTGATGGCAAGCCCAAACGCGGTGCCCCCGATGCCGTAACATGCACCAAGAAGAAACGCATTCCGCATCGCGGACACTGGAGATTCCTTCAACACCTGCACGAGATCCGGGATGGTCAGCCAGGCCCCGAGCACAGGCAGAACGAGCCAGCAGACGGAGGCTTGGGCGAGCCAGTAGGTCTGCCAGGACCAGCGGCGCGTGGCTTTTTGCGGTGTATAGCAAAGAGCCGCGGAGAGTGCGCCTATGGCGTGGAAGAGGACGCCAAGAATGGGATTTGAGGTGATCATCTTAGTGCGAATTCGGCCATGATGCTTGCCGTGTCCTGTCCTATTGAAGGTGCACCTTTGGGGGATTTGTAAATCTCCCCGTCAATGCGGATCGGGCACCGCAGGGTGGGCATGGGTGTGCCCTGCGGACATTGGATAGTTTGCTCCATGTCGAGCGCCAGGTAGCCTTCGGTTTGGCGTAGCTTCTGCCAGGACATGACCTCGGCACACCAGATGTCGGCGGGTTCCAGAATTCCAAGCCAATGAGCTGTGGGGTGGGTTTTCAGATGGTCCCGGAGGATGCCCTTGATTTCGTCGCGCTGCGTGAACCATGTTTGTTTGTCGGTGAACTCCAAAAGCGCGGGACAGCCAAGAAGTTCCCCCAGCTTCGGAACCGCTCCCATGGCCAGAGCGAGGTATCCATCGGAAGTGGCATAGATTCCATAAGGAGCACCAAGGTAAGCATGGCCGTTGCTGACCGCACTTCGGTGGGGAGAATGTCCGCCGTCGTTGAGGTGTGTGGTGATCACTTCAAATTGCAGGTCCAAGATGGACTCCAAGAGGCTTACCTCAACGCGACCTCCGATTCCGGTGACTCCGCGCCGCACGAGACAGGCGAGGATTCCTTCAACGAGATGTGCGCTGGTCGTGAGGTCGGCCACAGCAAGGCCCATCGGCACCGGCGGCTCGCCGTCATTCCCGGAAAGCCACGCGAGTCCTGACATCGACTGCGCCAGTAGGTCCTGGCCGGGCTTGCCCACCCATGGTCCCGTGGTGCCATAGCCTGTTATGGAGCCATAGACCAAGCGAGGATTGATCTTGGAAACAGATGCAAAATTGAGTCCGAGCTTATCCATCACGCCTGGCCGGAAGTTCTCGATGAGCACATCCGCTTTCTCGATCAGTTTGCGCACCAGCGCCAGATCCCCGGGATTTTTCAAATCTGCGGCGAACCCTTCTTTGTTCCTGTTAATCGAATGGAAGAGTGTGCTTTCGCCTTCGACACCGAGGTTTGAGATGTAGAGCTGACGGCAAATGTCGCCGCCCTGCGGGCGCTCGACTTTGATGACTCTCGCGCCCAAATCGGCCAGTCGCATTGCAGCTGCCGGGCCGGCGAGAAATTGGCTGAAATCGAGAACAATGAGTCCGGTGAGTGGTTTCATGAGAAGAGGGGGGTGAACATCGAACATTCAACATCGAACATCGAATGTTGAAGTAAGCAGCTGTTCGTTGAGCGTTGGGGGTGGTTCGAGGTCTTCTCTCGATGTTGGATGTTCAGTGTTGGATGTTGGATGTTCATCTTGTTTTTTTCGTTTTGCTTTCGGAGGTTCGGATCAACTCGTCGCATCTCGAAGGGTGGTGAACATCGAACATTCAACATCGAACATCGAATGTTGAAGTAAGCAGCTGTTCGTTGAGCGTTGGGGGTGGTTCGAGGTCTTCTCTCGATGTTGGATGTTCAGTGTTGGATGTTGGATGTTCATC
>Ga0209189_1001068_pt1 | contig 20949 bp, 18 predicted proteins | sample C_130820_EF_Meta_FD_187308 | JGI IMG/M metagenome (GOLD analysis project Ga0209189, IMG submission 187308) | Freshwater microbial communities from Lake Croche, Canada to study carbon cycling - C_130820_EF_MetaG (SPAdes) (version 3) | ecosystem: Environmental > Aquatic > Freshwater > Lake... | reverse complement strand
GTTGCTCCATCTGCTCCTGTTGGACCTGTTGCTCCATTAATTCCATTATTTCCTGTTGCTCCTGTTGCTCCATCTGCTCCTGTGTCACCAGTTGGGCCTGTAGGTCCTATTCCACCTGGTTCTCCAGTTCCTGTTGGTCCGGTTGGTCCTCTTTCAAGAAATAATACCCAGTCAGAAGTATTTGTAGGAGGTTCAATAAATACGCCGCTGGTTGTTCGTATACTTACATAAGTATTATAGTCAATTGATGAAACTACAATTGTGTCTTTAGGATAATAGGTACCAGATACCCACATTCCAACAGAATTATATACTGTTCCTGTAGCACCAGTAGGTCCATCATTTCCTGTTGGTCCTGTAACTCCATTTATTCCATTTGTACCAGTAGGTCCTCTTGGTCCATCATTTCCTGTTGGTCCAGTAGCTCCATCATTTCCTGTTGATCCTGTAGCTCCATCATTTCCTGTTGGTCCTGTAGCTCCATCATTTCCTGTTGGGCCTGTAGATCCTGGTTCTCCAGTTCCAGTTGCACCAGTAGGTCCAGTAATACCTGTTGGGATTGCCCATATAACTTTTCCATTTCCACCAGAACCTAAAAAATATCCATCTGTCCCAGTATCATTATCAATTTTAACTGAAAGCGTTGAAGAAATTAAAGACATATTACCACTTCCATCATCTATAGCAAGTTGATTTGTTCTAGTTCTATTTGCTAAGTAATATGGACTTGGAATTACTACATTTGTAGAAGCTTCATATGAAGCCCATGTTGAAATATCACCAGTAGATCCTGTTGGTCCTCTTGGTCCATCATTTCCTGTTGGTCCATCATTTCCTGTTGGTCCTGTAACTCCAGCTCCTGTTGGTCCTGTAGCTCCATCATTTCCTGTTGGTCCTCTTGGTCCATCATTTCCTGTTGGTCCAGTTGGTCCAATAATTCCAACTCCTGTTGGTCCAGTAGGACCATTATTACCTGTTGGTCCTGTAACTCCAGCTCCTGTTGGTCCTGTAATTCCTTGAAATCCTCTTGGTCCAGTAGGTCCATTATTACCTGTTGGTCCTGTAGGTCCAATACCTCCACCTCCAGATCCATTTATATTTGTAGCAATCCATTGATAATCTCCAGCAGCATAACTCTTAATTAAGAATTGACTATTATTACTAATAATTACCCAACATCCAGCACCTTCATATTTTAATGCATTTGCTGATATTGAGTATTCTGCTGTTGGAAACCCACCATTGGGTAATGTTACTGTTACACCAAATGAACCTTCAGGTATTCTAGCTATACCAGAATATACATATGACATTTATTATTAAGTCAATAAAACAAAATAATAAATGATAATCAATTTATATTAGCTTAAGAACGTACGTATGCATGCATTCCCTTCTTGTGCTTACTCATGTGTCCATGGTGTTTACCTTCACCAACCATTCTCTCCATAGAGTGCACTGGCTCACTTACAGGTGCACCAAGAATATCCTGCTCAGTAACCACTCCACGAAGAATACGGGAAGCTCCTTTGATAGTTTCGAAGAAGCCAGAGTTTGCAGTTACAGTGTAGATAGCTACAGGTATACCATAAGATCCCGGACCATAAGCGCCAGTACCGAATGATTCACCAGTCATGTTCTCTACGGACAAATCAAACTGTAGAGTAAAATTCCCAATGAGTCCCGGGGCTTGACCTGTGGAAAGGGCAAAATCACGACCAGGACGGAGGACTAGAGGACCTCCCACCAAAGGAGTCTGTCGGCCAGCAGCCCATGCAGAACCAGACCACTCATCCCAATCCATCTCAAGACCGTTATTCACAGACATCTTATATAGCTCATACTGAGAATGGTTTGCCAAAAGTCCACTATAATTGTCAAATGAAATCCCTATTTTGGTCACAGGTAAGGACCAATCAGACTGGGTAGGATCAAGACCAGAGGGAGTAGAATAAGTCTGAGGCTTTACAAATATAATCAGAAGATCAGGGATCATAGGTAGAGTAATAGTCTGAGAAGAGAGAGTAGCTTTCTGGGGGGAAGAAGGAGTACCCAAATCCAGCTGGAAACCAGGGGAAATATAGCGGGGAAACTCCATCCAAGGAACAACACTCTTTGCAGGAAGGGGAACATCCAAGGAAGGAGTCAAAAACTGAGTCTGGATTACAGCACTGGTAAAAGGAGATCCATTACCACCAGAAGAATCCCAAGAAACTACAGGAGGATTAGCCCATTGGTTATTCTGTGCAATACGTAGAGAACGACCAGGAGCATTAAAGTTCATGGTGAATTGCATGTTCTGCACACCAAACAAACCAGTAGAGAGTTCATCCTCATCAGCAAAGATAAAAGGAGGAAGTACAAGCTTCTCTGCAGTAGTAAACTGTACTCCAAAAGTAAATTGAGTCTGAGTTTCCAATGCAGGGCCAACAGTTGCAGATCCAGTTAGGGTTACACTTGCAGCAGCCTGGAAAACATCACCAACTTCACCATTAGAACCAAGAGCTGCCCAACCTGCATATGTCCCCTTTGCAATAACCTTATACCAAGTTCCAGTAACTACACCAGTCTGAGGAGTAGTGGAAAATGGCTGTACAGCACAAGGGAGACCACCAAAAATTACAACGTTAGAAGTTGCATTGGATGTCTGGAACTTGAGCTGACCCCAAGAACCATTAGGGACCTCATCATTGGAATATGCAGCAGCGTAATCACCAAGAGGAGAGTTCTTGTATGTAGCTGCACTCTCTACATCATAATAACGATCCAACATAGTAGGACAAGTCCTCTGCTTACGAGTCTTACCCAAATCAGCAAGACGTAGAATCTGAGGTAGGACATCGGCAGTATTAATAGACAATGACTGATCATTAATAGTAGCCTGCATGGTAGAAACAGACTGAGTTACAGGAAAAGGAGCCAATGAAAAATCTGCACCAGGACCACTAATCAAAGGAGTTCCGTAAGGGACATCAGAAGCCTGATCATAAGTTAGAGTAACCAACACATTTGCAGTGTTCACCCAATCTACTGCACGATCAATAAACACATTCTCAGAAGGAACCTGAACCTGAAATGTCTGCTGAGATGCAGAGTTTGCAATAGCAGAAAAAGTCTGATTAGTAATAGAGAGAGCCCCTTTCTCTACAGCAAACTTGGGCTTCTGCTGCACAATACGAGGATCAACTACAGAGTATTTGGAAATATCGGTGGACATCTTTTAATTTATGAAAGAGATTTTTTATTCATGGATTTTCTTGAACTGGATTCGAATATTTGCTGAACCTCCATTGTAGAGAGTTAGTGGAACTAAAGAATTTGTCAATCGATTTCTCCAATATAGCTGAACATCCAAGTTCTTCAAATCCTCCTGTGAGAGACCAAGACTTGACAATGTCTCAACTTTAGGAGTATAAGATAGAAGACCTCGCCAACCAGTTTGTGGTAGCAAATCCAAAGGTGTCTCTAATAGAACCTTCTGGAAAGAACCAGTCGATGCATTACTACCCAAGTTTCCATTTCCAAGTGTAATAGGTGTTCCTGAATATTCCTCCCTGACTGAAATGAACTGAGTTCCAATCACAATCGATGCTACAGGTGACCATAGAGAACTGGTAGATTCATAGTCTTGCACTAACACAACATATTGAGAACCAACAACTCCAGAAGGGAAAGCAGATTCTAAAATTTGAGAAGAAGCATTACCAGCAGATAAATCTACTTGGACTACATTTTCAGGATAATAAATTTGTTCAATAGTTAGAATTGGGTTGACCTCAGTTACAATTAAATCATCTCCAGGAGAAAAGATAGATTCTTCAAAACTTAGATTTGTAGTATATGTTGTTAGTCCAAAAGGTGTTACATTAGAAGATGATGTTAGTGGTGTAGGTTCAATCCTCCATGAACTACTACTACCAGAAGATGATGGAAGTATAGTGAGTGTTCCATCGGATACTGATGTTAATGTTGCAGTTGCTCCATTTGATGTAATAACATTTCCACTAGCAAAATTACCTGACACCCTTTCAACCACAAGACTTGTTCCACTATCAGATACAACTGTTGCTTCTTTACTTCCAGATATTACTTTATTTCCAGCTCCAAATCTAGGAAATCCTTGTATAGTTGCAATTGTATTTAAGCTTGAAGTTATATTATTTCCTATAGTAAATGTTCCAGTAACATCTTCAATAGTGAGTTGACTTCCACTATCATATATTACTGTTGCAGTAGAACCAGAACTTTCAATAGTTTGATTAGTTAAACTTATATAAGTTGCTTCAGCATTTGTAGTTAGATCTTTAATAAATTCTCCTGGTATAAATGTTCCAGAAACAGGTTTGACCATTAATTCACCATTTTGGAATGATACTGAACCAATATTTGCAGTTGATGTATTTGCATCAGTGATCTTTGTTCCTTGAATAAAGTACTGGCTATTAACTACATTCTTGAGAGTAAGAATAGTAGAAGCTCCAGATACATTTGTTGTGTCTTCATATGTTTGAATCTTACCATAATTTAGAGTAGATTGATCCTGTATAGTTAGATTTTCAGCAAAAGTTCCTTCAACATTTGTAATTGTCAGTGCAGTTGCAGTTGCAGGAGGTTTTGAAGTCTGTACAAAAGCGTTTGAAGCAGAGGATGTTACTGTATCTACAAGTCCAGTTGTATCAGGATTTTGTGATACAGTTACAGCATAGTTTGTAAATCCTGCATAAGCACTTAAACTGGACCCAAGAACTCCAAAAGTAAAATAGTTGATTTTTGAAATAGTTGTTGTTGAATCAAGAGTACCACCTTTATTACAATTAGCTGCTTCGCTAAATCCAAGACCAGTATAATTAGTAAATGCTACTTTAATAGTATTATTATTAACACTAGTAACTCTTCCAGTTGCATTAGCAACATTAAAAAGAGAACCAACTACAAATCCAACTTTGTTATTGCTTAAAGTTAGATCAGCACCAGAACAAACTAGATTTGTTGGTGGCCAAGTATCTATACCATATTGCTTACAATTACTCTTATCAATAAAGGGAAGAACACCTAAAGCATCAGTAGTAGAAACACGTACTACTGTTCCTGTTCCTGTTGCTGCAGTTCCATTATATGTGAATTGCTTTCCAATTGTAGCTCCACCAACAACACCAATAGCAGCCCAGTTCGTATCATATCCATTCGTAAGAATTCCAAGTGTTGCAATAGTATATTTAAATCCTGAAGCTAATGATGTTACAGGGATTGGATCTGCAGTATTTTGTAGCTGAACAAAGTTTACATCAGCAGTAACTGGATTATTTTTAGGTGCTACCTCCAAATCAGTAACTGTACTTGCATCTGTTGCAAATCCATTACTCAAATCTGTTAGTTGTTCTCCATTAATAAAGCTTCCATTGTAGCATCTTACATAGTATTTGTATGGTGTAGCTGTAGTAATTTTAGCAAGAACAGTTCCATATACTGAACTTGATTGTCCAAATAATACATCACCCACAACAATTGAAGTATTAGTAAGAGTAAACTTATAAATAGTTGAAGAGAATACACATACAGATGAGAAATCACCATTCCAATTATATACCTCCTGACCTGGTAGAGGACATATTTGCTTAGATATACCATCATCTATTGAATATGTACTTTTTGCATTTCCAAGAATATACTTTGCATCAGTATAGAGATTACCAGTAGCAAATTGTCCACTCGTGTTAACTATTGAAAGCTTAGTTGGGAATGTTTCAGGGCTTACACCATCAATTACAGCTTGGTTACGAATTAGTAAGACTTCTCCATTTCCTGTTACAGGATTTATGTTTGCAGTAAATAATTCTCCTACTGCTGGGGTTGAATCTGCACCAATCTTACTCCAGTTAGTATCTCCAAGAGTTACAATTACATACTGAAGAAATGGTTGAATTGTTTGTGCATCAACAATTGGAATAGATCCTGGTAACATTACTGCACCAGATCCAAGCCATCCAACTTCATTTGTTATTTGTGTAAATACTTGTCCTACATATGGAAGTCCTACTACACCATTTTCATTCCAGTTTACTCCAATTCCAAGACTTGCAATAGTATATTTGTTTCCAACGACTGCACCAGCTCCTTGATTAATTGGAGTCATGTTTTGCCATACAACATCTCCATCATAAAGTTGTCCAGCAGTTGAAATTCCTTTGTTATTTGTAAGATAAGTTCCTAGTCTTGAATCATAGATAGGGAATCCAGCTAATGCACCAGTCCATGGTGGAGTTCTAGCAGAAGGAATGATGGTAAGAAGTTGTGTAGTAGTATCAGGATTTCCATATGGAAAAGGACCATTATTAGCAACAACTGAACCACTTACATTTGCAAATGCAGTTCCAACACCAGTTCCTGGACCAGTTGCAGTAAAAATTGTTCCAGTAGCATTTGATGATGCACCAAAGTTTGTAAAGTTAGAAGTTCCAGCATTATCAATCACATAATAACCTTTTGGACTTAATATAGTTATTGAAAGAGGAAGAGTATGAGGTTTATATTCAATAACAATACCGCCTCCAGTTCCAGGACCAGTTGCTTGAAATATATTACCAACAGAATTTGTATATGCACAACCATATCGTCTAAAATCAGTAGACCCATCATCAATATTTGCAATTACATAAAATTTACCTCTAACCATAGCAGTTGCAGGAATAGCAGTAACTTCGTATACAGTACCAGTTCCTTCTGCAGTATTAGCTTGAAAGTAAAATAATACTTGACCTTCATAATATGGAGTTGTTAATTGATCACCACCAACATTAGCTCTCCAATTAGTAGTACCAACGAATGCAATTGCATAATATCTTTCTTTTCTAGCACCAACTATAGGAATAACTGGTGCTTCAGGAAGATATGCTATAGCAGTTCCTGTACCTGAACCTGCACCAGTTGCTTGGAATGGGACACCGTCAGCAGTTACATAAGCTCCAACTGCAACAAAATCACTATCTCCACCTCCAGGAGTTTCAATTGTATAACTAAATCCAGCTTGTAACTCTTCAATTTGTACAAGATCAGAAGTTTTTACAGCAATAGGATCTCCTTGATAAAATTGTTCTCCTGCTGTAACATTTTGAACAACAATTACAATAGGATTTGTTAGTCCTTGACTATCAGAATCAACAATGAAAGAATTAGTGGGGAATAGATCTGGGACTCCTTGACCTCCAGATGTGTTTTTAATAATAATTTGACTATTGTTGATGTAGGAAAATCCATTACAAGTTGCAGTTGATTGAGTTGTAGCTCTTGATGTTGGAAGACCGTATCCAACACTATCAACCATTAGATCTCCTACATAGAATACACCAGTTACATTGTTTACTGTGAGAACTCCAGAATCTGTAAAAGCTACTCCACCAATATCAGCTGTAGTTCCGGAATCAGTCCCTTCAATTATTAGTCCAGTTGCAGGTAATGGAGCATTTGCAGTAGCATAGAAAATACCATTAATCTCTTGTCCCATAATACATGTAACAGTTCCAATATTTCCTTCAGTTTGATTTATTACATTTTGCTTATCCAACACAACTTTTGCAAAAACAGTTTGAGTTTCTTTTATTTGTAGAAATTCGTTAGGAACAAATGAACCAGGAGCTCCAGTTGTTACCTGATTAATGTAAGAAACATAGCCGTAGCCATTGTTATCTCCTTGAATTGAGACAATAGTTGCAACTCCTCCAGTATTATTGTTTACAATTGATTCACCAATACCAAATTTACCATTCTGATTAGTGAAGTTGACTGTCCCATATCCAAGGTTATCACCAATAATATCTACAATCTTACCTGAAGCTACAGGATTACCAGAAGGAGGAAGAGCTGGGTAGCAATCTACGGTATGGCCAATAGCAAAAGGATTCTTTTGAGAAGAACATGATAGAGTTGTGTAACCATTAGGTCCCTCGATTTGAGTAATTACTCCATTATTTGTAGTAGCACCAGGAACTACTACTCTATCACCAACAGCAAAAGGACCTGAATAAAATGTTTGTTGATTATTTGTAGTATATGTTGGTGCAATTGACATGATGCCAGTTCTTACAACAGTTGTAGCTTGGTTAGGACCATTAATACCTGCAATTACAGCTGATCCACCTGCAACAGTTACTTGATCATTAATACCAAATGGTCCAGATTGATTTGTAATTGTAATATTATTTCCAGTTGTAGAGTTACCAGATAGTATGTCAACAATTTGACCTTTTGCACCAGAACTCTGACCAACAATAAGATCATCTGTATCAAATTGACCAACTTGAGCTTCATATGTTAGAGAAGGATTGAATCCACTATAAAGAGTTGGATTTGTATACCTAATATAGTTACCAGTAGCTCCAGTTGCTCCAGTATATCCAAGAGTTTCTTGATAAGAAAGTACACTTCCACTAACCTTTTCATCATCACCAATGACTTCTATAGAATATCCAACTTCCAATGGAGATTGAGAAGGAAGAAGACTAGTATTTAAAGTAAATGGAGTTCCTGAACCAATATTCATAGCAGTTGTTGATGTATTAGGAGTTAGAGTTAGGGTCCAGTTAGCTCCTGTACAAGGAACATTAGCAACTGTTGTAATTAACAATGTTATAGCAGAACTGGTTATTGAAGTTACATTACCATCACCAGAAACATTATTTGATGCAGTAGCTCTAATAGAAGTACCAACTTTTATGTAACCAACTTCAGTTAAGTCATCTAATTGAAATACTGCAGGACTTCCAACAACAAGAGTTTTTTGTTCTGCAGATTTCAAAGGAGGTGAAGCAAAAGACCAATTAGAACCAGCAACTCCTGTTGTAGATGACCATGTAACAACCATCTGATCATCATTAAAAATACTAATACTTCCTTTATCAGTATCTATTCCAATCAACTCTTCACAATTTTCAAATCCTTCAGGAGAAGTAATTGATACACCCATATCTAACCTAACTTGATTTGAGTAATATGTTGTATTAAAGTTTGTCATCAAAGATTCAAAGTTAGTATTATATCCAATGTATGAATATTCCCCTTGTTCATAGCCAGTTGCAGTAGAAGCTCCGAAGACATCCAAAGCAGATGGTGGGTTTGATGGTCCATATGGTTCTGATGTTGTAGGTAATCCAAATGGAGTTACACAAGTATTTGAATCTTGCCATAGTGAGAACAAGTTAGTTTTAGGATCATACTTATAAAAAGGGCATTTTGTTCCAAAAGTGATTGGTGGAATAACAATAGATTGTTCAGATACAGTTGTAATTAATGCAGAAGCAAAATCTAAGCATGAAATTATATCACCTTCAGAAAATGTCCCAACAACATTATATAGAACTAGAGTATTACCTTGAAAAGAGATTACTTTACCAGTAGCTTTTGTAATTTCATCTGTTACAACTTGGCCGATTGGAAAAGTCGAAGGAATAATAGTTTGAATATCTGCAGAAGCAAGAAGTGCTCCAGGAATTTGGTTAGGAGTTTCAGGGTTCTGTTCAAAAGAATCACCTTCCAAAAATGTCCCACTCAATATATTAATAACAAAAGGAGAAAGAGCAGCAATCTCACCAGTTGCAGGATCATTGGAATTAGTTTGAGTAATGAGAGCTCCAACTAAAAATTCTCCTTCAACATTTGAGACAGTTATAGTTGAACCACTCAAAGAATTAATTAGAATTGTAGTTCCTGCGACTCCTCCAGTAGTTGCAGTTAGTTTTACATCTTGCCATGCACATGAAAGTGCATTATTTACAAGTTTAAGCCAATGGCTATAAGTATAGCAGTAATAATATGGGATTTCAGGTTGAGGGTAAGAATATTGGCCAATAGGTGGAGGTGTTCCTTGCCAGACAGCTTGATTTTCAGGAATCCACTGAATGGACCTAGTTGATTGATAAATAGCAGATGGATTTTGTTTAGTACCGCCATATTGCCAAGTAAATGTAATGTCATAAACAGTATTGTTAGGATTAGTGTTCTTAGAACCATCTACATTCAATTGTCTTATTTGAGGAATGAAAAGTGGGAGATTCTTACCTACACCATTGAGAGTAAAGTTCTCAATTGAAACAGCAAACTTGCTCTTATCCTGCAAGATAGAAATAGTACGAGTGTCTTGGAAGTTTATGGAAGGATCCTCTGCTTTAGAAATAGTTGAAGTAGTATTATTGATGATCTGAGCATTATAGTAAAGAAAGTCAGGATCACTCCCTTTGGTAAAGCCGTTCCTTACCTCTGCGAAATCTGGATTTACTGATGTATTAAAACGAAATCCGCCGCGTGACATTTTTATTTATAGTCAACATTATTTAGTGGTGGATTAATTTGTATGTAAAATTTGTTACAAAGTCGTCTGGGGATATTCCTTCATCAATAATCATTTGTGTATACTCTGGTAATGTCAAGTGCTTGAAATAAAGTCTGGTTGTACAATGTCTTCCACATGTTGCTATATCACGACTCTTCGATTGAAAAGGAAACTTATTATATACAATTTTATATCCTGACTCCTTCAATAGCTTGGTTAGGTAATGTGTATCCTGCTGAAATTCTGCTGAATTTCTACTAGAAATCCATGTTTCTTCATCATCCGGTTTCAAATTCCCATAAGGATCAAAGAACTCTATTTTATTCTTCTTTTTAAGCAGACAGATCCAATGTCCAGTATATTGATCAGTTGTCAAATAAAGAATCATTAATCTTCCTTTCTCATCCAATGCTTGATCTATTGTTTGGTATTTCAATAAATCAGGATATGAGATAATCTTTAATGTTGGAATCATCTTGTTAATGTCAAAGTTACTTAACGAGTATGCACGCAATGACTTATTTTCTGGAATCAAAGCATACTTCTGTTGAATAGCTCTCTCCAGACTTACACATTTTCTTGATACTGGGAATCCTGATGCAGTATATACCCGAAATGCATTTTTATACGGCCTAATTACAACCATATTTATTTAAAGCAATGACAATAAATTCTTGAGAAAATTATATATTATTTGTTTTTTGTTGACTTTTTTTGCAAAAGCTTAGGGTCACTTTAAAAAAGGTACATTGAATGTACTTTTTTTTTCTATGGAATTACTTTCTGAAAATAAATTTCACGGAAATTACAAAAATAATTATACCTTAGGGTTATCTAAAATCAAATCTAAAATATTTAAAAAAAGTAGTTTGTGACCAAAAGGGCCGGTATAACCCCCTAACTTATACTTTTATACTTTCTTACTAAGACAATAACTTTTGCATAAAAAAAAGTACATGAGTACCTGCATAAGTAAGACAATAACAAAGTAATTTAAAGGAAATTAATGAATAAACATTAGAATTTGACGAGGGATCCTTTTTTTATTTTTATATGATCGATGGGTTGATTAAAAGATTCTATGTATTTTTCTTCGGCTTTTTTGCGTAGATAAGCTTTCCTTTCTTCTTTATGAGTCCTTTGATATTCTATAGATTTATTCAAATAATAATCTCTATTATCCATATATTTCTGATGTAGTCGTTCTTTATTGCGTTGATACCATGCTTTTTTGTAATCCATTTGTTATAAATTCTTCGTTATATTGTAAATGATTCATCGTATATCTTGGATACATAAGATGGGTATACAAGATAAACCATATTCTATGGAAGATTTAGCAGATTTATCAGGATTTGATATAAGTATATTGCAAGAAGTTTATAATCGTGGGATTGGAGCATACCATACAAATCCTATCTCTGTAAGAAGTCTTACTTTTAAAAAGAATCAGAATCTTCCTATGTCAAAAAAGCTATCAAAGGAACAATGGGCTATGGCTCGTGTATATTCATTTTTGGATGGTAATAAGAAACATGATCAAGATTTATTGGTTCATGATTTTAGCTGAATGTTCTGTAATTAAAACTTGTGGGAAATGTTTTCTGATAGAAACCCAGCGGGAACCAGTCTTACGTAATGCATTTGCTTCCTTAGAATCCATACCAAGATATGTTTTCATCATGTAGTTAAAAGCATGGCTACCAGTTGAAAGGGGATATAGGACATATTGGGTAGCTTCCATAAGAACCAAACGAGTCCTTTTATAATCTGAAAGCAAGTGTGTAATATAAATCATTGAGGTTACATTATGCCTACCAGTTGAAGCAATTTGATTAACTAAATTCTGAATAACTTTATCTGTTGCTTTGTCAAAGTTTTCAATATCATCAAAGATTACCATAGAATTATTTAAAGGTGTCAGTTCTACAATAGGAGTCTCAACTAGCTTTGCAGGATCTAACCTAATTAAATACTTAAGTTTATCTAAGGTAGAATCTTCAGTTAGCTTAGAAACTAAATAGATTTCTCTATCAGGCCATAGTTTATGGTATTCTTCAGCAATACCTTTTGCTACATACGATTTACCACTTCCTGAAGGACCACAGACATAGAATACATCACGAGCTTTCTTATCATTTGTAGGAAGCAGAGAAAATGTTGAATTTGGTGGAAGGTCGACTTCGGTAGAAGATTCAGAATTAGAGATCAATTCAGCATATAAAGCTTTCATCTCAGGAGTAGCTTGCAAATGTTCAGGAGGAATTCCTCTAGAATGTGCATCATTTAAGAATCCCATAATCTCAACTTCTTTGCGTGGAGGAAGCTTATAGTGTTTAGGTAAGGAAAGTTTCTTATGCTTTGGCTTCTTTACATCACCTGAATCCAAATGTAAAATATTACCTGCAAAGTCACCTCCAACTACTTTTGCAATAGGAAGTCCAGAATCAAAGTTCAAACTGCTCGGCATTTATAATCTTTCAAGAAAAAAGTTTAAAGAAAGAATCAAAATGTCCAAAAATTATACGTCTAATAGACGGGATCAAAATAATTCCTTTGCATATATAATAAAATGAAAGTCCATTCCTGTCCTCATTGTGGTTCGGCTCATCACGCTCATGGTTCTAAGAAGCACCATACCTGTCACGTGTGTGGTGGTTCGTTCTTTTCTGGGTTGATGGATATGGCTAAGAAGGTAGCATCGAATCCTATGGTACAGAGTATGGCCAAGTCTGCAATATCCCATGTTGCAAATAAGTATGCACCTGGCCTAATGTCCAAGGTCCAAGGTGTAATGTCTCATCCTATGGCTCAGAGAGTAATGGGACATCCTATGGCCCAGAGAGCTATGGCTCATCCTATGGTCCAGCATGGTGTTTCTGCTTTGAGGAAGAGAGTAGGATTGGGACGTCGTCGTCGAGGAGCTTATCTTCCTGTAGGTCGTGCATCTCAGGGTGAAATGGACCGTGCAAGTATGAGAGCTGCTGGTGGTTCATACACATACACACCACCTGGGCAAATCGTAGGTCATCCTGTGACTGCACCTGTGACTTTAATGAGTCCTCAAGAAATTTCGGCTGCAAGATGGAATGCTCAACAATCCCAACCTTCCGCAGAAGAAGTTGCAGCTATTAGATCACAACGTTATGCACAACAGCAACAAATGCTAGGACCAAATCCTGTACCAGTTTTAGGACATGGTGGACGTCAGAGTTATCACACAGGACATGGTGGACGTCAGACTTATCGAAGTGTGGGACATGGTGGACGTCAGAGCTATCACACAGGACATGGTGGAAAGGGAGGAAAACCTGGTGGAATGCCAGGTGTTGGTCAAGCAGCTGCTGCAGTTGCAAATATGATTCCTGGACTTGGAGAAGCTTTGGGTCCTTTTGGAGCTTTGCTAGGAATTGAACCTCCCCCTCCTCCTCCTCCTCATGCATCATTTGGAGCTGTTCGTGCAGGTCCTATGGAAGCTGGTAGACCTCATGGTGTTGGTCGTGGTCGTCATGGACAGAAAGCTCACCATGCATGTCCTCACTGTGGTGGAGTTCATACATCTTCTGTTCATACTAAGAAGATGAAGTGTAAGCACTGCGGTGGTTCATTCTTTTCTGGCTTGATGGATATGGCCAAGAAGGTAGCTTCAAATCCTATGGTTCAAAGTATGGCTAAGTCTGCAATATCTCATGTTGCAAATAAGTATGCACCTGGCCTAACATCCAAGGTTCATGGTTTAATGGCCCACCCAATGGCCCAGAAAGTTATGGGACATCCTATGGCCCAAAGAGCTATGGCCCACCCAATGGTCCAGCATGGTGTTTCTGCTTTGAGGAAGAGAGTAGGTTTGGGTCGTAGAACTCGTCCTCCTACCGCACATTCTACTGCAGTAGGAAAAGTCATGCGTGAGATGGGATTGTCCTTACCTGAAGCTTCTAAATATGTCAAACATCACGGATTAGCACATTAGATTAAATCTGTAGATAATATAAATGCCAACATTTCAGAGTTCTCCAATGTATTATCCAGTATTTCCATCGATGGTTCATAATCCTCATGGGGTTCAACCTTTGAAGGGGAATACTTTAGCTCATGCTGAAATACCAACTTCTGAACATCCTACATGGAAGAAACAAGCTGACTTTGCAGTAATGGCTCGTTTGGAAAATAATAGGGTTAAGGAATTAGAAATGATGCGAGGTCCTGTTTCTCGAAAGGGGAATATGCCGTTTACAACTTTTCGAGGTAAATTAAGTGGAGGAACTGTTTGGACAGCTGATGCAGAAAAAAGTATTCAATCACTTTTGCGTGATAGAAAGTTTCAGCTTGATGCAATCAACCAATCCTCCTTTGATGCAGTAGCTCCTCAGCAGGTTAAGACAGAAGCTCCTGCTGCTGAAACATTCCCTTTGGACCAATTATTTACTGATTTACTTTCTAATCTTGATGCATCACTTATTAATAAATCTCTTTTGTCTACTACTTCTTCTATTATGAATTTCTTTTTGACTAAAGCTGATAAGATCCCTGAACATAAGTTTGCTGAATATCAGGATATATTAACAAGAGTAGAAATTCTTGCTAATGATTTGTATTATAAGGATGCAGAAGGTTTACTAGCATTAGAGCTTTCAAAATCTGAACTTGCAAATGTAAAACGTGTTCTAGCAAAACTTGAAAATGATTTATCTGATATGAAGCAATTTATTGCAGCATTTTCAAATTATAATAGTGAACCCAGTAAAAAGAAAGCTCTTCGTTTGGCTGCTATTCGTAATAAACTATTACAAAAAATGGACGAACGACTTGATCCAAAAGTTGCTGTTGCTGAAGCACGACAACGTGCATATGAACAAGGAGAAGCATTTGGTCCTGGTGAAGCTATTTCTGGTGATTCTGATACATTTTCTTATCAACCTCCCTCTGAGAGTGCTTATGGAACACTTCCATCTCAAGCTCCATCCTATGCAGCTCCTTCTAATGCAAGTGTTGGTACTGATGAAGGGCCACCATCACAGGGAAGAGGATTTCGTAGATAAAATTTATACATATAACATTAAATGTGGCTTCCAATAAATGAAAGTTACGAAATCAGTGTTCGTGGTGAAGTAAGAAACATTGCTACACAACGAATTTTAAAGAACTGGGTAACAGGTAAGAAACCAAAATACTATTATGCTGTATGGATTAACAAAAAACGATGCAAAATTCATAAGCTTGTTGCAAATAAATTCTTACCTGCACCAACTGAAGAGAATTTAGTACTTGATCATATTGATCGCAATAGGAACAATAACCATGCTTCAAATTTAAGATGGGTTAGTCATTCAGTGAATGCAACAAATAAAACAATTCTTACAAAGACTTCATTAGGAGAAAATCACCATATTCATACTATCAAATGTAATTCAAATGTAGATTATGTGGTAAGAATAACAATAAACAAACAAAACTTTTATGCTGTATTTCCTACATTGGAAGAAGCAAAGGAATACCGAGATAATATAATAGAGACATCAGAATATAAATCTCAATATTAATATAAATGCCCTATTCACTTGAGAAAGTACATAAAGGATACTATGTTACTGATGCCAGTGGTCGTAGATACTCTAAAAAACCATTGTCAAAGACTCGTGCTGAGAAGCAAATAACTGCACTCCACATTCATACAGGACATGGTGACCAAGAACTAACATACAGACCAACTGACATATATGATCCAAATATGTATTCAACTGGAAGCCGTGCACATCTTCCCATGGTTCCTATTCCACGACATGCTATACGAAGACCTCCATTCATTGAACTACCTGAGGAACCTGAACAACCTAAACCATTTCGCTCTGCATCTAGAGTAAAGACTGCATTTCCACCAAAACGTTCTCGTAAAAGTTATGGAGAAGGAAAATATGTTATAAATACACGTAATCCACTAAGGCCTCAGCCAAATGCAGGAGAATATGTTGTAAATGTAGATAATCCACTAAGAGCTCCTCCTGTTCAGCTTAGTGCACTAGATAGACAACGTGAAGCCAATGTATTACCATATAATCCTTTGTATGAGCAAATGGTTAGAGAAAAACAACAAAAAGAACGAAAAGAACGAGCAGCACAAGCTGAACAAGAAAGATATGATAGATATGTTACTTCACAACAAAGACATGAAGAAGAGAGACATTATGACGTTGTTGATGATCTTGTACATGAAGAAGTAGAGGATGAACCAGAAAGAGAACCAGGAACATTACATGTAATTGGACAGGTAGCAAAAGATACTGTAAAAAAAATGGCTAGGAACCCTAACTGCGTATCAGCAATTGGTAGTGTAATATGGAATTTAGCAACTGGAAAGGGTCAGTTTACTGAACCTGATAAACATATTCTAATTGGTGACATGCATGGAGGTATTACACACGATGGAATAGAATTTTTGAAAGCTGTTGTTCCTAATTTTGATAGACCAGGAGAAAGAGCCATGACTCCTCATGATTTATTCGATCTATGGGAAACTTTGCAGCATGTCTTAACTGAAGATGATAGAACTATGTATGCAGAATTACTAAAAAGAGGTGCCAAATATTATAAGATAGCAAAAGATACAGTTACTGCAACAGAAAATCTTATGCAAGGAAGTCCTGAACTTGCAAATATGCATCCAAACTTTCAACATATATCAGATATAGCACAAGGAGATCATCATTTAATATTGGAAGGATTTGTTGCTCTTACAAATAAATATGTTAGACAGTTTTGGGAAGCTATGTATGCATTTTTCCTAAATATTCCTGAGCTAGATTTACGTGGATATCAAATAGAAGAGATGAAAGCTCCTCCTCCAGTATATCCAACTCCACCAGTAGAAAATGAAAAATCTTCGTTTGGACCAACTCCTTCCAGAGGATTAGGGAAACATAAATTCGCAAAGAAATATTTGAAAGGACAAGGACTTCCTGCTACAAAAAAGAATATTAAAAAGGTTTGCGATATTATGGATGTTGAGGGAATTGTATTTGATTAATTTATAACTAATTAATAAATGTCTGATCCAACAAATACTTCTAGATTTAATGCATCAGATTTCTTTAATGCTTTGAAAACTACTGATCCAGAACCATTAAAGAAACCTCCTCCACCAAAAACTTGTAAGATATGTCATAAAGCATTAGGTCAAGTAAATCTTCATACTGGTTCTTGTGGTCATCAAGTTCATAATGCTTGTTATGATACTTTGCCCTTAACTGGAATTCCTCCAACAAGAAAATGTCCTATTTGTGGACTAGTTGGATTCGGATATATCATGTAAAATAATATTTACCAATGATAAATGGATACTCCTGCTAAATTCTATGATAATATGGGTTCTCCTGAAACAACATTTCGACCTGAAAAAAAGCTAGCTCATGATCGTGCATTAGAAATTGGAGTCAAAAGGAAGCAGTTTGTCCCATCCTTATCTGAGACTTACTTTGGACTTGGTGCAAAAATTAATGCAGTATTACCTAATATGGGTAAAGTCTCGATCAGTGAAGAAAGACATATTGGAAAGACACTTTCTGATCTTCGTGCTCATGAATTAAAGGGACGACGAAAGCTCACTTCTTCTTCAGAGAAATACAAATTCTTTTAAATCCTTCAAATGAATATTGACAATATCTATCTTTGCATCAAACAAGTTAATAAGACTTTTCAAATCTGAAAGTAATAATCTCTCCTGAATATTCAAACTCTTATTCACTAATTCAGATAACATATTTTGATACATAGTCTTTCTTTGATAATATAGTTCCCTCTTATCATTGAGCTCAAGCTTTCTCTTCTTTAAAAGGTAAAGCTCGTCCTCCATTTATTTTTTAATAAGCTTTTTAATCTAGTATTTTTACTGCAAAGCTAATAAATGGAAGATGTTGAAAGGGAACTATCAATCTTCATTGCAACTATTTTCTTGGGTTTCATAATCTTCTTCATTTTCTTCCTCATCTTCTATTTCAGTATCAGGAGCATTTTTTAAATCAGTCCTAATCTTGTCCACTATCAATAAATAATTCAATTCATCCTTTAACAATTCCCAAACTCTATCCTTTATGTCCTCGATTGCATCATATGATAGGCTATTCAAAATATCTTCACCATTGTATATTTGTCTAATCTCATTTACCGGTAAACAGGTCATAACATATCTATGCAATAAATCTTCTACCTCCACTATCATTTATTTAAGGTCGACTTTTGTTTCAATGGTCGAGGTCATATAATTTTTGTGTGAAACGGTTTACAGAAAAAACATCTATACATAGTATAAGAAAAGATGCCACGTCAATCGATCAATCCTCGTGCAAAGAGTATGATGACTTTTAATGTAAACATTACACAAAATACTGAGGAGGAATTGTATAAGCATTTGATGAATAAGTTGGAAGAAATATCTGTAATATTTGATGAAGCAAGAAGACGACAGGATGCTATGGTTGATTTGGTATTTAGTGAGAATCCATATGCGAACTTTAGTTGGAGATATTCAGTACCAAAGAGAATTGAGTTTTTAGAGTGGACAAAGCATGAGGAGAAGTGGTATGAATTTACTAAGAATCTAATGGAGTTAAAGCATGATTTGCAATTATGTATTACAATCTTCAAGTGGGATGAAAGAGCTGATGGTCCAGAATTGGAATATAAGCTAACAAGATTAACTTTGGATTATGAAGATGAGTTCAATAGATATGAGAGAATGCGTTATAGTCAGTCGAAGAAAGAGTGGGAAGAGAGAGATGCTGATTGGATTAGGGAAAAGAAAGAGTTGACACAGCATGAATCACACCATCCTCTTGAATATCATATTGAGAAATGCAAGGATATTGATTATTTGAAGTGGACATTTAGGGATGGTATTATTAAGTCAACAGAAATTGATACTTGTAAGCACTGCATAAAAGCTCAGGAATGGAGAGCTGGTGAACCAGAACGTAAAAGATTGCAGGAGGAGAAAGAACGAGTAGAGGAGGAAAGATTGGAAGAATCAAATAGGAAATGGAGAGAGGAGCAGGAACAACGCAGAAAGGAGTTATTGGATTCTAAACATTTGTATGAATGTAAGATCTGTAATTTCAAGACCTATGATGATACTGCTTGGGAACTACATGAAGAAACTAAAGCACATTTGAAACTTGTTGAACTAAAAAGTTTATATTGTGAAACTTGCCAAATCCAATCCAGAAATGCAACAGAACATGCTATTCATAAACAATCTAAAAAGCATAAGATTAATGTTGGTGAAATTGAAAAGCAAATAGAATTCAAATGTGAAGCCTGTAACTATTCATCACCTCTAAAACAAAACTATGAGAAACATTGTTTGAGTAAACAACATAAGAATAAGTTTATTGGGAACTGATATTATTTTATTGGACTTTCCCCATTTTTATTTTACTAAGTGGTTTTTCATTTGGAACAAGTACATTGAATGTACTTTTTCTTTATTAACCCTATAGGCCTGCAAAAAAAACTAACAAAAAACAAATAATACATAATACTAAATATTTAAACATAGTAAGACAATAAGGACAATGGATTTATCACCTGCTGAAAGATATTATCAAAACCAGTTAAATAGAATGAAGACATATTACGAGAAGAATAAGGAAGCTATTGCAGAAAGGAGAAGAGCTAAACGAGTAACTAAAAATCCTGAAATAAAGGGTCGTGGAAAGTTCAAAGAAAAAAGTATCCCATTGAATACAAATGAGTGATTGGTATAAGAAGAACAGAGAGCGTATCTTGGAAGAGAAGAGGAAGCAATATGCAGAAGATAAGGATTTTAGAGAGAAAAAGAAAGAGAAGACATTAGATCATTACTATAAGAAGAAGGAGGAAAGGAAAGCGAATATAAAATAAATAAAAGGTATAAGCTCTTTATTTATTTTATTTATTATTCAGTTTACTTCTTAACAATGACAATTAGATCCTTTTTATTTTCATAGATATCATCATTTAGTAGCTTCATTTCATGTAGTTCCTTTAGACATTTCATCTTTTGGACTTCACTATTGAAGTGGAAGCATAGGAACTTCTCTGCTGACTTCATCTTTTCAACATTTGACTTTGTAAAGATTCGTTCACCTTTATTGAAATGAAACGTTTTGATACCAACATCCCCCATAAACTCCTTTGACTCAATTGGATGGACAGTAACCTCATGAGTATCAGAAATCTTTAGCTTCTTAGGCTCTAGTACTGGTATAATAATCTCTTCAGTATAGCAAATATCATCCAATATATCGTAGATTTCTCCTGAAAAATCCTTGTGTGTTACCTCCTCATTGATCAAAAAATTGTTATTGAAGAAATCCTCACTCTTTATTAGTGCTTGCCAAACCTCATCAGTCTTCTCCACAGGTAATCCATCGTTCAAATAATCCGGCAAATACGAACTTACAAAGGTATCGTAATCAAGTGTAGCTGTTTGCTTTACAATTTGAGATAGCTGAATAACATGCTTCTTATAATCAATCATTTATTATATAACATATATTCTCTCATGTAAATAGTTATTGTCTTACTTAAGTAATAGTGGGGGGGTATAGCAAAAATCGACCGCGAGATATCTTTTCAGAGTCTACTATTAATAAGAG
>Ga0209189_1001066_pt1 | contig 20956 bp, 33 predicted proteins | sample C_130820_EF_Meta_FD_187308 | JGI IMG/M metagenome (GOLD analysis project Ga0209189, IMG submission 187308) | Freshwater microbial communities from Lake Croche, Canada to study carbon cycling - C_130820_EF_MetaG (SPAdes) (version 3) | ecosystem: Environmental > Aquatic > Freshwater > Lake... | reverse complement strand
TCGTATGTTCATTCTTATAAATCGAATAGCCCTTCATACGAAGCTGATAAACAGCATCATGTGGGTTAGCGATATTATATCGTGCAGAGATCTGCTTTGCGGTGAGTTCTTCACCGTTTACAACAAGAGCTTCGTACACCTTTTGTAGATTAGTCGTCATTAGTTTCTCCATTCACATTATTTAGTAATCTTACTATAGAAAAAGACAAAAGTCAACACTTTTTTCAAAGAATGTCAAGTAATCGTCCGTTCATATCAACCGCTCTTACACGTTGATTAGGGAATTGAGATGCAAGACTACGCATCCCAGAAATAATATATTGCGAGTGATTCAATGTAACTTGATAAGTACGCCAGTTACCAGTTTGGTCTTGGAGTTGAATCTGTACGTTATCCATTTTAATCTCTCGTAATCGTTATTGCTTCTTTAATAAGAACAATCAGTTCTTCAATATCATGTGCCATAATTTTTGCGGTCGCCCAATTATCATTGCGATCACGACCAGCGATCTCAATCATGAAACCGTTATCATACATTAGAACACTGAAATTATCGTTCACCTTGACTAGCTTATCTTTAATTTGCATCAACCTCTCCTCATTCTAGCGATATCCTGAGCATCTTGAATAGACTCAGCAAAAATTGGAACCATATTCGACTTATGCATCGTAGCAATACCAACGAGATTACCGCCAGTATATACTTTCTCAGGGGCTTTCGGACAATTACCGTTAATCCCTAGACTTACATAATCGGATCGATCAACAACCATAGTATCATTATACCTTGAAACCCAATTTAAGTCAACACTTTTCTTTCGCTTAATTTGAGTAGGATGAACGCCGTGTTTCATCAACCATGCGTCATGCTTGGATGTATCAGTCTTACTCTTAGCTTTACGGGAAGTCCTCGTCGTAGTAACGAAGGCAGGAAGAAGGTGCATCGTCATGTTATTTTCTCCAATGGTATTACCATTATACCCTATTTGGAGAAAAAGTCAACACCTATTATAGATTGTGGGAGACTCTGTTTTTAAACATCTTTTTAACGATCTCGCGAACAGCTGCTTCGAATGCATCACGAGCTTCTTGTTTTGCAGGATTATAAATTTCTTCCTTCAAACGACTAGCTTCGCGGCGATTTTCATGCTGCTCTTCATGCCAAATATCATCTTGTGTATCGATCATATTTTCAATGGCATTAAAAAGTTTATCAAGTTCGGAATCAATATTGTCCTTTTTCATAATTTATTTCCTCATCTTTATTAAAGTTTTCAACAATTATATATTTTGCATCTTTATCAAATTCTCTGTAGGCTTCTAGCATCTTACGTAATTTGAATAATCTATTAGAGATATCTCTTAATGTTTTATGACAGGCTTCATCATTATGCCCATCTTCTAGATCACTTAATACTGAGTCTAAATTAGAATCAGCTGAATAGTCTAAATGAAATTTAGTTACACTTCCATCTTTACCAATTTCTTGTTCTAAGATAAGAGGCGGGAAAAGTAAGTTAATTATTTCTTCTATTTTTTTATCGGCTGGCGTATAAGTTTTCTTCACAATTTTCCATGGCAAATTTATCACGAACAAAGCTCCCTAGTCTTTTTCCAACAATTACATTCTTTACATTGAAAGTCAGGATTTTCAGATTTACATTTCTTTTTATCAGAAGTAGCAGATTTTTTCTTTTTGAAATTCTGTCTTATTTCTTCAATTGCAAGTTCTATTTCCTGACAAGTCTTCATTTCTTTTTACGCCCCATGTTGTACTTGGCTTCAAGAGTCCATTCATGTTTTTCTTTATGATTGATGATCTTAATCTGACTCATGGAAGCAAGTGGTTCTTTGATTGTTTCTGGCTCTACGACTTTTAAAAGTCCCCAGTCCTGAAGTAGCTCTGCTATCTTATTACGGCGACCTTTATCCTCATCTGAGAAATTAAAAGGTTTACCATCAATGGCAAACATCTCTTTAAAGTGCACTATGTAATATTTACCTTGTTTATGAAAAATATGACATGACTGATATAATTTCTTTTCTTTACGAGAAGCTACACCAATTCGTGTTAGTGTTTCCTTGATCTTTAGGAAATCTTCTTCCTCTGCTATTCTCACTTCAATTAAAGAATCCAATAAGTTATTCATTTAACTCCACCCTTTTCCAACTTGTTCTTAATTATTTTTATTTGTTCTTTTGAAAGGATGGAAAACGCTACCTTGGCTTTTTCATAGGTATAACCATAGTATTGTTGTATAGCATCAATCGCATCATTTTCTTTACGTTTATTCCATTTTTTAGAAGGTCTATTAAATGGACGTATTGTATTTATTAAATAATGAAATTGAAGTTTTGAATCGAGATGATGATTGATATTCATCTCGTTTGCATATAGAACAGTGTCAGAGTGATAAGATAAAGCTCTATTGGTAAGAAACGACGAATAGCTCTTCTCTGAAAGAGGATCCGTCATTATATCTTTTTTTGTTTTAAGAATAGAGTTAACGAAATCAAAGGGGTTCATTATACGAACTCCAGTTCCATCATCATTTCCGTCAAACAAGCCATCAAATTAATCTCGGAATCAGCAGAGAATGCTGCCTGATATTGATACCTACCAAGAAGAAGAACCAAGTGAGGTATACTTGATTTAACAAGAAAATCAGAACAATGGTCGTAGAGCTTGCGGAATACCGTATTTTGATCGTTGTCTAAATTTTCTGCAACCCACTTACGGATACCACTGAAGTTCTTATCCTTCATAAGAGTTACCAACTCATTGAGAGATACTTCTTGGAGATTGGCAAGGATACCTGAGTCGATAGAACCAGTTGCTGAATATCGTTGAAGCTCATTAAGAACACGCCGCCAATCAGGGAAATGCTTCTTAATTACTTCTGCAACGACTGCTGTATCAAAGGTGATCTTCTCGGAATCGAGAATCATTTGTACACGCTTGAAGAACTGACCAGCGAGTTTGGCCATATCAGACTTGCTGATTTTAAAGTCTATGACAGAGCACCTTGAATGTAGTGGTTCAATAATTCTGTTTTTGAAGTTACAGGTGAGGATGAATCCACAGTTACGTGAAAATTCTTCCATAAAATTTCTAAGAGCTGGCTGTGTTGAGTTGGCGTTAAGGTAGTCAGCTTCGTCCAAGATGACGTACTTGCGTCCTCCAGCCAGAGATACAGATGAGGCAAAGTTGAGGATTTCGTTTCTGAGTGTGTCGATGTTTCCATTCATAGATCCATTAATTACGATATAATCACATCCCAACTGTTCAAGCATAGCTCGAGCCACTGTCGTTTTACCGACACCTGCGGAACCTGATAAAATAAGATTAGGGATATTTTGTTGTTCAACGAATTGTTGAAAAATAGCTTTTAGCTGTACAGGAAGAATAGCATCTTCAATAGTTTTCGGGCGATACTTCTCGACCCAAAGAAAATCTTCGTTCATAATATACTCCATAATATAAAAAGGGGAGAGTATAATAGCTCTCCCCTGTCAAAAAAGTCAACTTAAAAAGTTGACGATTGCTCAACTGCAATCCAGTATTCAGCCTCAGCACCCTTGAAATTAGAGATGCCCTTAGAAGAAATACTTACAACATAATCGCCTGGAATAATACGAATATTTTCATGCTTAAAGATAGCCTTGAATGTCTTATCAGTCACCCCAATAGCAACTGAATAAACGTCACCTGATGGGTTCTTTGTATCAGCAGCCTGTAGATATACCTTGCTACCATCACCAAAAACAACAATTTCTGGAAGTTGAAGAACACCAGCAGCCTTTTCAACATCTTTTAAGTTGTCATTTGTTAGCTTGAAAGTAACATCAACTGATGGAAGATTGATTTCCTTTTCAGGAGTCTTAGCAATAGTTGATTCGTCGGCATAGGTATAATTGATCTTCTTGGACTCATCTGAAATTTCAACAGATTTATCACCAAAGCTCAATTCAGGATTGTTAAACAAACTAATGGTTGAGAGGAAACGATCTAAATTATAAATCGCAAAACGCTTACCAAAGTTTGTAGTGACATTTGCCTTTGCTAAAATTGTCTTGTTTGTTGACATAGTCTTCAAAACATTACCTTCCTGAACAATAATGGAAGGATTAATCTTAGCAAAGTTCTTTAGAACGCTAATTGTATTTGTATCGATTTTCATAATATATTCTCCTCAATTATTTCTTTGGCTTTGGTTTTCCACCAAGAGCGGTTGGGTCAGCAGTAGCAGAAGCACCGATAGATGCTAGGTCAGCAAGGGATCCACCAAAAATATAAGTGCCAACATGTTGCATCTTCATCCATGGACAGAACCATGTCTTAAGATCAGCTTGTTGAGCCTTTTGACAGAACCAGTAATCTTCTGGAAAGATAACGCTTAGAACAGGATCAACTTCCGCTTGGAAAGCCATCATGATTTCGCGAGTACCATCGAAGTGTTCAGTACGAACGTGATCAGGCTTGTACATATACTGAGGATAGAAGTCACAGAACTTCTTCATTGCACCCTTAGAGATCATCATGAAGCCTGTACCAATTTCAAGCACTTCACATGGATCAGCGATAGAGATAGATTGCTGACCACCCTTTGGATTGAAGACATAATCACCAACGAACTTTTCAAGTACGTTTGGATCAGTATCAGCAATACCCTTATCAACGGCGAGCTTAATCTTTTCCCAGCTGATGCACTTCTTAGGATATGGACCACCGATAATATCATACTTCTCATCTTGAGCTTGAAGAGCCATCAAAGCAATAACGTCTTGAGGATTAAAGCCGATGTCAGAGTCAATGAACATAAGGTGATCTGCTTCTGAACGAATGAACTCATCAACGCAATAGTTACGGGCGCGAGTAATCAATGACTCATTGAATAAGAAATAGAATTGGAGAGGAATTCCATATTGTGTACAAAGTGCGGAAAGGTCAGCAACTGACCGTGCAAACATACCAGCACACATACCACCATACATTGGAGTGGCAACGAAAAGCTTACGCTTTCTTAGATCTTCAATATTAATATTAATTTCCATTATAAATTCCCTTCATTATCATGGACATGTAATTGCATCATTGCGTAGTGAATAACTTTCATTAGGTCTTTCCGCCATTCATCACGGCTACCTTTTCTGCCGTAACGTTGTGCGTATTTCAAAACATTACCAATACAAAATCCTGTGCCATGTCCAGAGTCAATAATAAACTCTGTTGCTTGGAATTGATTTTTTGAGTAATGTTGATTATATGTCTTATCTATATAGTCAGAAATTTCTTGAATATACTTATCTTCACCGTATTTATATGAAATATTTTTAGCAGGTTCAGCATAACCAAATTTGGAAGAACCAATAGCTCCTACTATATAACCTCCATTATCAACCATCTATTTTCTCCACAATCATATTAAATACTACTTTTTGATCATCAAGATTATTATTTAAAAACTTTTCTGTCAAAAACATTAAATCGAAATTTGTTAGGATATTTCCGATCTTACTTTCGCGACCACGTAACCAAGTTTCATTTTGATTACTGCCACGCTCTGCATATCTTGCAGTTCTAACTTCCTTCAATGTTGAAAGGTAGATAATTTCTAAACTGTACTTTGCTGCACAATCTTCTAGAAATGATGATGTGAACAAACGGTCGCCTTCGTAAAGAACGATCGAATGTTCATCTAATGTACTTAGAAATTTAATAGCCTCTGGCTGAACAGCCATGCTCATTCTATCGGTGCCAGAAAACACTTCACCTTCTTCATACTTACCAAGGAAATAGATATTATCCTTTTGTAGATATGGAACTAACTTATACGCTTCATACATAGGCTTCGGTTGATAATGATTAATCAACTTCCACATCAATGTCGATTTACCAGATCCAGGCTCGCCACCAACTGCAATTATCCTCATTATTGCTCCATAAAATCTTCAAGACCTAAACTTTTCTTTTCGAAAAGTCCAGTAGCATCCAATATATTAGAATCTAAGTATAAACTCATTCTACTATTATCTATGTGATTAGTCAACAGTTTATTTTCTAAAGTTTCAGTTCTGGCATCCCATAATGGTTGCCAGTCAATACCATTCCAATTATCTACTTCGCATTGCGCAATTTCCTCTGCTTGTCTATCAATATAATAGCCAAGGTAACGCCCACGTGTCTTACGAAATAGTTTCTTAAATGAACAAAGACAAGTTTCCATATCATAGTAATCTGTATTTGGAAAGTCTTGTTTTACTTCTTGTAGTATCAAATGCGCTTGTGTATCAAGTTGTTGCGTTTCTGCTGCGGAAAGTTTTTTATCATACCAGTCATCAAGACCAAGAGCCATACAAAGACCGTTACGATGAGAACGACTACCATCATGATCTTGTAACATCAGGCTTTTAGGTTCGATTGATAAACCACAGCACTGCTTCAGCGTTTGCATATAGAACCAAGAAGAATATCTTCCAAATTTATGCAGTTTGTTTATTTCTCCCCAGAGTCTATCGAAGTTTTCTTCTGGTTCTCCGACGAGGAACGGTGCAAATGCTTGGCGTTGAGTTTTATCTCCCACCCAGTTTCTGTACGACTCGAACTGGGCTGGAAGATGACCTTTGTTCCATTTGGTGTCAGTTTGATAACGGAGCCGCTTGTAATTGTTATTATTCCATTGCTTGAGTCGCTCAAGACCGACGAGTTCGAAATCTGGGAATTCATTCCATATAACCCATGTTGTTGGAAGATAATACGTTGTGCCATAGATCCAAGCAATCCAAAGTTTTTGTTCTTTGTTATGCTCGAATCTATCAAAAAGATAATTGGTCATAAAGATGGCTGGGTCGCAGTCTTTAATGGACAGCGACCACTTATACCATTTAATGAAATCTAGTTTGCGTTGTTTTTCCAAAAGTTATCATACTCACTAATAATGATCGATTGTGCAGAAGATGTTATTTCACGAGCTTCTTGCCACGTAGTTTTAGATGTTATACGTTTACCTGTAACATCTAAAATAATATCTTCATTCATAACTTCACCACGGAAATATTTACCAAAACAGTAGGCAATCCATCCGCAATAAAGTTTACGATCCATTTCATTAACTGTTGTTTTCGTAGCTTGATCTGGAATAATTCTACGAGTAGAAACATCTACGCTTTTAACATTGTAATTCGTAGCATTACCGATAGACTCTGAAGTTTGAAGTTCATCCATCATAATAAACAAATTTTGCTCTGCTTTACGAACTGCAAAAACAGGTCGCGAAAATGTATTATATTTACCATTTTTGAGATATTCAATTAAAGTTCTGATTGGATAAGTTGTTTTATCCGAGCGATCTTTAATAAGATACCGAATCATCATACCCATCAAAGGCGATGTCAATCCAAATGGTACATTTTCTTTACCGATCATTTGTCCAAGTAATACAAATTCATCGATAAAATAATCAAGTCGCGCAGCAGTAACTGCTGCTTTGTTTGCAGCGTCCATTGATCGTGGAAGAGTTAATTCTTCTTTTTCATTTGGTGCGATATAACGATCAAGTGCAACAACAGCGATATCGTATACACGATCACCCTTTGCAAAAGTATTAGGTAGTTTTGTATGATAGCCTCTAGAACGAAGATATCCACCTAGCTTTTCATTAAAAGTTTCTGCTGTATCACTAGAATCAATTGAATGATAAAGACGTTCTGCATCAGACTCATCGTTAACTGCAATGAAAGTAACATACCAATCTTTAGGTGGCTCATATCCTTGGTGTTGATAATTATTTTTAAAGATATGTGTACGAGTATTACCATCTAATCGTTCAATACGATTGTCAGGATAAACTGCACACATCATCATTCTATGGGTTGGTAATGCAACTTTACCCATAGCACGTTTAGTTTTTTCCCATCGTAAATCTTCACGACGTTGACACCAAACTGGTTTAAAACTATATGCAATACTTGCAGGAAGTTTTTTAATTACTGCAATTCCATCTGATTTAACTTCATTTAACATTTCATTTAAACAAAATTCTAAATTTTCTTCTGGTAAAATAGAGCCAACCGAACTAGTAATTAAATTCTTATTTCTCCAAGAAGAAAGCAAAGTGATGCCTTCTTCAGTAAGAGAACAACCCTTACTAAGATTTTCTTTCTTTTCTTTCCATGTAAGATTTTCAGGAAGAGTAATTACTTCAACTGGAATACCATGTTCCCATCCGAAATCAATCGATACGATATGATCAAGGTGAGGATGTTTTATTGTAACAGGTGGTTTAATATTTTTACGATACAAGTCGGTTAGATACCGTGCTTGACGTTCATAACCAATTTTTGATGTAGCTGATGGGTTCATTTTAGTTTCCTTCAATAATGAAATTCTTGCGTGTGCGATTATGTCATACTCAAGACAATTATTATTATACCTTATTCTACATATAAGTCAACACCTTTATACTCAACATAACACTCGATACATCCACCCTTACCTTTTTTATTCATTGTTTTCCAAATATGTTCATCAATAGTATCTGGATCGGAAAGTTTGAACATAGCGAGCTTGGCTGTTTTCTGTTTACAGATAAATTTAAATCCACATTTCTCGTAGAATGGAACTGCGTCAAATTCTGCAGAAACTCTAAAGTATTCTGCTTCCATTTCATGCGCATGACTCTTCGCCCACTCACATAGTTTACGAGCGACACCTTTACCTCTGAACTCATGAAAGGTATGAAGAAGTTGAAGATTGGCAGTGATAGGTTTACGTTTTGAAATGGTAACGACGATAGCTCCTGCAAGTTTACCGTCGATCCAAATACCTCTACACTTATCCCAATCATCCATCATGTTGCATTTAGCAACGAATGTCTTAGCGAACTTATCTTCTTTTAAATCAGTAAGAGAAGCAATGAATTCATCTTTAGTTGTTAGTCTCAACTGCATGAAATTCGCGATGCTTGTTACCTCTTGACTTATCATATTTTGTTTTCTCCCAACCGAGATACATCTCATGGTCATATTTAAATTTAGGGAATTGGTAATCGTAATCGTTAAGAAGCTCGTCAACTGGAGGACCATCATTTAATGCAGAGTGAATAAAATACTGCGCAAACTTAAATGAGTCTTCAATTTCTCTACGCTCAGTTGAAGAACGTAAACAACGGAACTCAATAGTTCCTGTATGCTTCATACAATATGTATTGATTGCATATCGGAATGGACGACCCATTGATATACCATCTTTACCCGCAGCATGAAGTTTAATGAAATGATCAAAGTCCTGTGTGAGATTAATAATGTTGTTACACATATAATCAGGCATTGGTCGACCACCATCCCATTTCAAATATGTCTTGGCAGTTTTAGCACTGGACATAAGAGGATCGAGGCGGTACTGATATAAGTTATCAATTGTGATATGTTGATTATCTCGAATATACTTAATCAACCTTTTTAATGCAGGAATATCATCTTTTAATCCAGGAACATAAACATGAAGATGACCATGATTAACACAGGAAGCAGTTGGCGTTTGACCTAGATCAGTAAAAATCTTTTTAATTTCCATAATACGTTCAACTTGTTCTCTCCAAGTTGCAGTTGGCTTTGTATTAATCTCTCCACCAACTGGAGGACATTCGCCTAATGGATCACATGCCAACCCACGAAACTCGCCATTTAGATTAACAATATCTGTTTCGGCAAATTCCCATTTACCTAAATGTGGGGGGATGATTGTGCGTCTATCGATATCGCCCCATTCAATTTCATAGCCCCATGTATAATCTTTATAATCGTAATTCATTGTAAATCCTCTACATTTACCTTATCAAAAGGTACATATTCAAAAGCACTCATACGTTCAATTTTGTATAGATTAAACATACTACATTTTTTAGTATTAGTCAAGCCAGATCTTTTTGCAATATCTTGCGTTGATGTAAACACAAAATATTTATCAGCAATAGAACAATATAATGGACGCTCGTTATTTCTAAACGCTGTAATCGTTTTATCCGCTTCAATCGTACAAACCGCCATTGAAGCATCAGGAAATTCCTGTAATGGATGTTTGTTTTCTTCTAGGGCGCGAAGAATCAATTCAGAATCGTTTGCTGTTTCTGTTTCGAATCCATATGTTCCTCTCCAAGTTTCTCTGGGTTCTTGTGAGATGACACCATTATGAACGATGCCCAATCTATCAGTCGCAAAAGGCTGATTGTAACGAAGGTCAGAAGTAGAATACCTAATATGACCGATACAATATAAGCTACCATCTTCATTTACCCAATCATTTAAATTTTGTTTTGATATAAACTCATCTGCAGGTATTGGTTCTTTAACTGTATTTACAATTTTGTTTTTGACATATGAAACACCAGTAGCATGTTTACCACGGATCATAGATTGAATGAAAAGACCACGAACTAAATCGTGGTCCTTCTCTGTAAAATTTTTAATTGCTATACCTAGCACACCACACATTAGAAGAATGAATCCAAGCTCGCTACTGCTTCTTTGCCATATGGATCTTCAATATTGTGCTTCTTCATATAGTCAAACCATTCTTGTTCATCCCACATATTTGCAGAAACACCATTCCAAAGATGACGATGAAGTGGATGATCTTTATTCATACGTCTTTCATCGACGTATTGCTTGCGAAGGTTTTCATAATCCCAAGCTTTGAGATCAAGCATCTTTTCGCGGAAATAAGATACCAAGGTAAGACGATCATTATCATCTCCAATAAGTGCATCGTTACCATGAATACCACCGTGATTATTGACAAGCAACATATCCCCAGGCTGCAAATTAATAGCGATACGAAATTCTGGAAGAATAAACTCAGCACCCTTCCAACCTTTACCTTCTGGACCTGTGATACCACAGATGTTAGAAAATCCTTCATGTAAGTCTCCAGCGTCTCTATGACAAGCTGTACGCCAGTTATGATTAACTGTCAATGTTGTAAAGACAGTTTCATCAATACGAAAACGTGGATCAAGTTTCTGAGCGCATTCATTTTGAGCACCCCAACGTACAGGAAGTAGTTCTTTAAATTGATTGTTAAGTTTACGAAGATATGGGAAAGCAAGCGCAAACTTATCATAATTTTTTTCAGTGTATGAAGTTGCGCGACCATATGGGATACGAGGATAACGATCGAAATATCCAGCAATACCTGACATTACTGACTGAGCATAATTCGTTTCTGAAATATAATTTTCAACGATGTGCTTTGCTTCAGCCATTTGATCTTCGCGAGAAAGGTTATGAATACCCTCAAGCCACTTATCAAACCAGCCATGATATTCATCATACTTCTGCAATACTGCAGATCGAAGCCAAACCTGTCCACGTGTTTCGTCTTTATGACCACGCTTATGGCTTTCTTTAATAGATTCGATTGTAGTGCCATCATCAAATGAATTTAAAGGACGACCAAGGAAAGCAAGAATTTCAATCTGCTCTGGAGTAACCCAATCGCGATTACCACGACCTTCAGCTCCAAGTTGATCACCACGAGGACCAGCTGCTAGTCCACGGTTTTGTGATTCAACTGCAGCGTCTCTTAAGCCAGCATATGCGGCGTCCATTTCTTCTTTAGTAAAGACATTCTTGCGATATTTGAAGATGATATTTTCTTCAGAGATAGTTCCATCAAGAGACTCTGCATAAAGATCGCAATCATCTTGGATGATTTCATCTGCATAATCTGCGCATGTAATGAATGTGCCAAGGACATGCTCGGCATCGTGCTTTTTAACAACAAGTGTTCTAACCATTTTTCGCTCCGTTATAATAATTGCCTACATTCGTATATATGCAATATTATAAACCAATTTGTTGATTAAGTAAAGTATTTTCTTCATGTGTCTTTTTTAATACGCTTTCAATATCTGGCGGAGTCCAACCCTCTGGTTTTTGAATTTTACCATCTTCGCGACGAAGAACCTTACCATTAACTAGCTTTGTCATATTACTACGATGAACTTCTTCAAACACTTTGTCTAATGGAATGCCATATGATACTGCAGTGCCAAGAGCAATATAGATAATATCTGCCAGAGCATCAGCAATCTCTACAGTATTATTATCATATTCAGCATTACGATATTCTTCAAATTCTTCTGAAATCAATCTCATACGCAAAACACGTTCATTTGCGTCAGGTAGTTCTGGCACTGTGCCAATACGCTGACCAAATGCGCGATGAAAGTCTTTTACATCTTCAAACCAATTACTCATCCATAATACTCCTAAACATTAAATTTCTTCCTTCAACTTATTTCTCCATAATATCTTTTAAAAGACCATTTCTTCCTTCGCGACCATATTGATTATCATATATTACAACAACTCTTTGCATCATTGCTGTAGCTAGAAGAAGCAATTCATTTATATCATCAGTCATCATTATTTGTTGATCGATTGGACGTATTAATATACTCATTCTTTTTTGCAATTTATCTATAGTTTTTTTATCCATTTATAATCCATTCTGGTGGCTGGCGATTTTTCCAATTATGCATACGAGCTTTGCCAACTTTGTAATAGTTACGGTAATTAGTTATAGGATCTTCGGATATAATATACTCATCCGCCATACATGAGGGCATAGGAGTCCAATCGAATTTCTCTAAATTTTTAGGAGGTGACTGGAGTATATACGATATCTCGCCATAGCATTTATGTTGTTTGTTGTAGCGATATGTATATTCGCCCATCAAAGCAAAGAAGTGATCTACTAGCCAGTTATAGTTCTCAATAGAATCGCGACACCAAACAGCAGATGGATGATTGATATGTGTCGCTGAATATAAAACATCTTCGCGAGCATCGCCAAGAACCCAGCGTTTAGCTTTTCTGCCAGTCTTTGACTGACCTTCAATTTGTTGACCATCAAGAATACGATGGGCGGTGGATAGTAGTTGTGCTGATTCAAGAATCATTTTAACTACGTGTTTATCAACCATCCATTCTGCAGCTTGCATAGGGCAATGATCAATATAGAAGATATTCATTTTTTCCACTTCTTCAATGCTTGGTCGCGATGAAAGCGATTAGCTCGGTTATAAAAGATAATTCCGTCAAGGTGATCAAGTTCATGTTGAAAGATACGAGCAGTTAATCCCGTAAATTGTTTAGTCATCATATCTCCGTTCGGCGTATTAAATCGAACACGGATATGTTGAGGTCTCTTTATCTTAACTAATAATTTGGGATAAGTCAAGCATCCTTCTTCAAGAAGTACTTCGTCAGTTCCAGGCATAATAAGTTTAGGATTAAAACAGACAAAATTTTCTGGAGCACCACGCATAGCAAATATACGATATGGAACACCAACCTGATTAGCTGCAAGTCCAACGCCATTGTTATCATACATCAATTTAATCAGTTCTTGAGAAAACTCAACAGGATCAAATGGAGGATTGGCGAAATCAAAATACTCACAAACTTTGGTTAGTATTGGATCGTTGGCTGGTACTAATTCCATATTATTGTTCCATAATTAAATCGAAGTTAATGATACAACGATAGTTAATCGTTGGTTGGCTGCTGCAATGATAACGAGATCCATCAAACATAACTATACGACCACGCTTTGGTTTAACTCTTTTATGTTCAACAAGTTGGACACCGTTTGATCCACCTGGAGTATCGTTAATAGTTTGTTCGTAGATAATTGTATCGCCATCTGAATTGTTTACATAATATACACAGGCTACATGAGGAATTTCTTTTGGAAGATCTACATGAACGCCATTGTGTTCTTTCATATATGGAGCGGCTAATGGCACCTGAAGAAAAGCACGATTATAATAATTTTCTTTAATTTTATAATCACCACTGGAAATAGAATCTAAAATGTGAGGACTAATTTCTTCATATAAAGAAGAAAGTAATCCATTCGGATATTTTAAAACATGAGCAAAACCATGTGATGGATATGTTTGTTGTACGCCGCTAACATCCATAAGAAATTTCCAGTCAGCAGTCATTATCATATCATGGATATGTTTTTGCTTTATATAATCTACGATATCGTCAATTACAACAGTTTCAAACATTAGGCTATCCTCGAGAAATTCTTATGTTTTTCAAATTTAATCACTCGTTCGAATTTATCGAAAAGTTGATCAGTCTTATGACTTATTATAAACGTATTTGTGTCAAAAGTCAAGCTATTTAATATCTTTAAAAATTCTTCTGTTCCATTAGAATCTAACGAACTATCGAAAACTTCGTCCATGATAAGAAGGTTGGTGTTAATAGAGTTACGTAATTTCGAAACTGCTCTCCATGTGAACAGGATAGCGAGATCGATACGCATCTTTTCTCCTTCAGAAAAACTCTCGTAACTAAACACATCTCTAAAACGAGATTTAATAGTTTCGTTAAAATTTTCATCGAGCTCGAACTGACACATAAACTCCATAGCTGAAAGATATTTGTTAATCAACTTATTGATAACAGGGATGTATTGTTTAATAATCTTAGATTTGATACCGCCGTCTTTTAATAAAACGCCAGCTGCATTAAGTATCTGTCTTTCTTCGGAAAGTTCGCCATATGTTTTTTCGATAACTGAGAATTCTTTTTCAAGATCTCCGATCTTTGTATTATCCTGATCTTCAACAGTTTTTTGAATTGAATTAATTTCAGTATTAAGTTGTTTAACATATGTATTCAATGAAGTAATCTTAGTATCAACAACATGATAATCCATTACCTTTTGACGAACTTGTGTATTAATGCTCATCATATTTTTTATATCAGCATTTATTTTATCATACTCTTCTGAAAGTTTGCTGAGTCCTTCTTGAATCTCGTTTATATTATTAGTTCTAGAATCAATGGCTTCGCATTTAAAATCATGATCAATTTCCTGCTTACAAGTTGGGCAGTTATCATGATTATTAAAAAATGCTACTTCTTTATTCACGATAGCAAGATTAGCTTCAATCTTATGTTTTAAAGATTCAAGCTTAGTCATTTTCTTTTCAAGCGTTTCAAGATTAGCAGTTTGTTCAGCTAAATTTTGTGCTTCTTTTTCAATGCTCTGACGTTGAGTTGTTAAAGTTTCTATTTGCTTTTTTGTTTCCTCAATACGTTCTTGTTTTTCTGCAATGATGGCTTCGTTATTATTTTGCATCTCTTGCATATGTTCGCGAATCAGCTTAATTTTTTCTTCTGTTATTTTCTTATTATTAGAACAGGTGTTAATAGCATCGCTATTGATAAGAACTTTATCTTTTAAAAGAGAATTCATTGTCGTAAAAATTTGAAGATCAAGAAGGTCTTCAATAATCTCGCGACGTTGCGCTGTATTCAATTGCATGAAAGATTGGAAGGTGGCTGAACCAAGAACAACAACCTGACAGAAAGACTTATGATTGACTTTCATAATTTGTTTTTCAAGAATCTCTTGATAGTCTTTCATTTCTGCAGATTGATTCAGGATAACATCGTTTTGATACACCTCAAATATGTTTGGTTTGGCTCCACGAATAATCTTATAGTTATTAGATCCAATAGAGAACTCAACTTCAACGACAAGGTTCTTCTGAGTTATGGTATTGATCAGCTGTCCTTTGTTGACTTTACGAAATGCCTTACCGAAAATTACAAATGACAATGCATCGAGGATGGTAGATTTACCAGCCCCATTTTCACCAACGATTAATGTAGTATTTGCTTTATCTAATTCTATTTCTGTAAAAATATTACCAGTAGAAAGAAGATTCTTATATCTAATCTTATTAAATGTTATCAAAGTTTTTCACCTATTAATTCGACTTCTGCATCAGTCTCAATCCAAAGTTTAGCACCGCATTTCCTTGGTTTGTCTGGGCTATAGACCATACGTGATGGTCCTTTAATATTAACTTCCATACAATAAATCACTTTACCGTTTTCTTCAAAACGGATCACAGGATCTTGTTTGTCGTGTTTTGCATTAGCCTGTATAATGTTTCTATTGATATGTATTATTTTCATTCAACTGCTAAAGCTCCGTTATATAATTCAATAATTTTATTTTCAAGTTTTTCTTTATTGATTGTTTTAGTATCAATGCCTTCAATATATTTTTTAAAGATATTAATCGTAGACTCAGCCTCATTAACGATATCGTTATCATCTTCTAAATTTAAATTTAAATGATCTTCAACGATTTGAAGATCAAGAAGATTTTCTGTTTCTAAATTTTCAATAAATTTATCAAACCAATATAGATTAGTTTTATTTTGAACGATAACTTTTACTATTTTACCTTTATATTTACTATAGTTAACATCGGCATTTAGAAAATCAGAGTCAGTATCGTTATACCAAATTTTCTCAAACATAGTATATGGATTTTGAATGAATTTTAAATCTCTTGTTTCCGTATCGAAAATGTGAAACCCTTTCGGATCGTTCCAGTCTGACCACGTAAATTCTGCATGGCTACCAAGATACCAAATATGACCGTCAGTAGAACGATGATGAAAATGACCACTGCATACCATATCAAACCTATCAAACAGAGAAGGGCTATCCCCGTGTGAAACAACAGATCCTTTAAACATTTCATAACCTTGGAGCTCCAAGTGTCCCATGACGATTTGTGCATTTGTTTCCTTTATAAATTTTAAAGATTGCTCTCTATTTTCATCACAAATCCATGGCAACAATAACATCTTTGTTCCATCATACTCAACTTCTGTTGGGTCTGTATATACATTAATGTTGTCATAGGTTCCAGAAACTAATTCAGTCAGGGCATTTACCTTATTTGTGTTTTTGTAAAACACATCATGGTTGCCTGCAATAATATCCATGTGGATGTTATTTTTTCGTAGTGGTTCTAGAAAGTCTTCCCTGAGTCTTTTAGCGGTGAGAAAATTGACATACTTCCTGCGATCAACCAAGTCACCCAGATGCAGGACAGTGCTGATCCCATCACGAAGTAAGGTAGGGAAGAATACATCATCGAGGAAACGCTTGGTGTTGTCTTGGAATGCTGCTGAGTCATTTCTAATCCCCCAATGTGTGTCTGTTATTATTGCAATTTTCACTTAAATGCTCTTGGTGTTTTAATATTCTTTTGATTATTTTTATTAATAGCAGTATCGCAGTAATCACGAATCGCTTCTAAACGAAGGATGTAATTACTACGTTCCATTTCTCTAATTCCAGGCGTGTTTAATTTTTCAACAATATCGATAACATTAATTGGTATCAGATGCAAATTCTTCATTTTTAATTTCCTCTTCCACTATAGAGAATTTTTCAACTCCACTTAGTTTACTATTTTTTTTAATTTTAGTCAACTTATTTTCATAGCTGCTTACGACTTCAGATGAATATTCATTTGATTTAAGATGCATATTTTCCGAATCAGACCACAACTCATTCATAAGGAAACTGTTTTCAAAATTCTTATGTTTGATATATGTTTGTTTCTTTTCTTTATGTATTCTTCTAATAAAAGCATTCCATGCTATCTGTGTGAAATAAGCGAATGGATTATTCGTTCTTTCAGGATTAAAATTATCAACGGCTGCGATACAGTCAATGATGCCATCGCTGATCATATCTTGTTTATAGGTATATCCAGAAAAATTTGGTTTTTTGGCTAAGTTGTTACAAATTAAAAGAATAGATTGTCCGATATAATTACTTACTTGTGGTTTCGATTTATCGTTATCTAGAGCTTCTTTTAATTTACTCCTATGTTCGATCATCGAAGTATAAAGAGTTTTATTATTAATATAATTTTTTGCTTTAGCCATAAATTACCCCTTGACTTTTTGGGCAAATGCCGTATAATCACATTGTGCCATTATGAATTAGATTGTTATCGATACCTTATAGATCTTGTATGGGAACTTCTCTTCATTATATATCTTAATACGCTCCATAAAGTGGAGCAAAGTAAAGTTCTTTCTTGTTTTATACGACATATCATCTGATATATCATAGAGAGTAGATTCAGTTTTTGTTTCTGATCTACGTAATCCACGTCCAATAGACTGGAGATTTCTTATTCTAGATTTCGAAGGAGAAGAAAAGATAACATTATGGAGATTTTTAATATTAACACCCGTGGAAAATGTTCCATATGAAGCGACTATAATAGCATTGTTTTGTTCTTCAACGATTTTACGAATCTCTTCTCTTTCTTCACCATCAACAGATCCAGAAACATAATACACTGGACGATTTGTCTCTTTTTTTAATGTCTCATATAATCCTTTACCATGTTTATCTACATATTGAAACAACAGTAATGTATTACCTTCAAGAGATAAAGCAAGATTACGAATGAATTTGTTTCTCGGTTCTAGCCGAACAATATAATCCATTTCTGATTGATAATCCATTTTAGAAATAGCTTGACGTATTTCATCTGGATAAGAAAGAACGATTGCTTTGATCTTAAAATCAGCAACGTGTTTCTGTTCAATTAATTCTGCAGTGGTTATAACTTTACGGACGGGTCCAAACAATCCTTCGAGGACGAGTTTATTAGTCTGCGCACCATCAAGTGTACCCGTAAAACCAAAACGATATGGCGTTGTTTCCATTTTAGACATAATTGATGTAAGGGATTTCGCTTTGAATAGATGCGCTTCATCGCCAATTATCAAATCAAACTGCGAGAAATAATCTTTAGGAAGTTTATATATCGACTGCCATGTCGAGATCACGATTGGTTTATTCGAATGTTTATCTTGACCAGAATAGATTCTGTGACAGAAAGTATCAGAACTAAAACCATAGTCAGCAAAATCAGAATACAACTGACTGACTAAAGAAGTAGTTGGTACGATGATAAGGGTTTTAACACCGTAATACCTCATTAAAAAATAAATGATTAATGATTTTCCAGAAGCGGTTGGCGAAACCATAACTGCTCTACGATTACGTATAGCATAAACGAAAGCATCTAGTTGATAATCTCTAGGCGTGAATTTTTCTGGAAGATTTAACTTACTGATAAATTGTTTTGCTTCAGCAACTGAAAATTCAGTGGAAGCAAATTCGCTGATATAGTCAACGACATAATTTCTTGAACGACAAAATTCTTCTACATATCCATTAAGACCAGCATAGAGGTATCCAGTCATTAATTGAAATAAACGAACTTTACCATCCCAAAATTTATTTTTATATGCAGGCATAAACTTTGCGCCTGGAACATCGAAAGTAAAATAGTCATTGAGTTCATATGCAATCGATGGATCGCAATGAATTTTATTATAGACTTCGTTTATTTTCTCAATGCTTACTGTATCCATTATGCTCCCATAGTAAACTTCTGCCAGTCAATCGCTGCCTTGATGTTATACCCTCTATTGGTCAATGATTTAATAATTGATTCTAATAATTCTATTTTCTCTTGTTGGATACCAATTTTAAGAGAAAGTTTAACAATATCTTTATCTGCTTCCATGTACATAGGAATATCAGCTTTAAGGATTAATCCCTTGGCTGGTAAAGTCCAGCCCTTTTCTTTTGTTTCTTCGTTTGGACCTTGAGTGTAAAATTCCCACTTATCAAGTTTGAGTTGTTTCATTTCTGCTTCGTATGATCGAAGTAAAAGACGCTCACTGATAAACATTTGATAATATCTGTGATGTAACTTAGGGATCTTTAGAGCTTCATCACCGAGCTCTGTTTTATCAATTTCAGAATCTTCTTTCCATTGATTAAAAATATCTTCGATCTTCATTATAAAACTCTTTTAAAACTGTTTCAATTATCATATAGTATACTATAAAATAAAGAAAAAGTCAAGCAGTATTTCCTGCAACGGTAACTGTATTATTACCAACACGTTCGACGTTAAAGTAAGTGTATTTAAAACTAGCACTGCATTCTATGTAATTTACATTTGGATCTACTGTGTTCATAGTAAATCCACCTATAGTTACAGGAAAAGCATCTATATATGTTATCGTGTAATTAGGTTGTTTAGAGCTAGATAAAATTGTTAAACTGATATCAGAATAGATACCATTACCAGATGCAACAGGTTGATTTGCTATATTTGCATATTGACCGAAGTCATGGTTAAAACCTAATGCTTTAATCCAATTATAAACTTCTAGATAATTTTGTAAATCTTCATCGACTTTAAATGTAATATCTAAATTACCAAAATTTATGTGATCGCCTGGAGATGGGTTTCTAACGAATGGATTAGGAGTCGTAGAGTCTTGTAGTTGCAAAGATGGTACATTAGCTTTTTGAATAAAAAAGTTAATGTTTGGAGCCTTCTGAATTTGAAATTGAAAATTAAGAGGCGATAAAAAGTTTTTATTACTAGGTGTATTATCAATAGCTGACATCAATATTTTCCTTATTATATGTACCATCTGTTTTTTTTAAAGATGATAGTTTGAGAGTAAACAGATGTTATCATTATTAGGAGTGCAAATAATATTTTAATATTAAAAATCTCTAGATTTTTTTAATTCGTCTGGATCTTTTATTTTGGCATTTTCAAGATCATCATGACTAAGAGTATGTGTTTTTATTGTTTTAGCGCCAGCCCAATGTTGTTTTGCTACTCTATGCGAACCATCTATTATCCAACCGTCTGGGTGTAACATTACCGGATATTGCGTATCGGCTTTCATTGTTCTTTCTTTAAAAGAATCGCTGGGTTTTTTTAAATTATCAGCAAAATTACCTTCTTTTGTACCTAAATCAGAATTGTTACTTATAACTTGGTGAATTGGCGTGTCATCTGGTTTTCTTTTTGAAACAGTTTGAACTAATTTATTAATACTATAATGATTATCACCATCGCTATATGTGCCTGGTACAAATGTTTCTTTTATAAATTGTTTAAAGTTTTTCATTTTTACCCCCATCAATTACAACTATTTATATAAAAAAAGGGAGTGCCGAAGCACCCCCTAATCTTGTCGGTTGACCCGATCTTTTTATC
>Ga0209189_1001062_pt1 | contig 20990 bp, 22 predicted proteins | sample C_130820_EF_Meta_FD_187308 | JGI IMG/M metagenome (GOLD analysis project Ga0209189, IMG submission 187308) | Freshwater microbial communities from Lake Croche, Canada to study carbon cycling - C_130820_EF_MetaG (SPAdes) (version 3) | ecosystem: Environmental > Aquatic > Freshwater > Lake... | reverse complement strand
TTGCAACGTACCAGAGGTTCCGCTGACATAAGAGTAACTCTCGAAGATTTCCTGGCGGTCTACGCAGAAGCTCAGCTGAGCGTGCCAGCAGTGTCCGCAAACGTTCAAGCCCAGGGGGTACTCCCCAACCTTCTCAGCGGCGGTGCGAGTGTAGCTGTTGGCAGGTGGTTGGATACCGAGGTCCAGTACACCCCTTAGATCGTCGGACCCACAGCACAAGCAATGCTTCAAGAGGCGGGTGCTCAACGCGTGCTCCTCGTCGCCTCGTATTGCTCAATGAACTCGGTGCAACGCTGCGATAGATCGGTACTCACGAGATCTTTGCCGCAGATCGCCTTCATGCGAGTGGTGTCGAGCAGAAAAGAGTAGCTGTCCGAGTCACCCTCATGCACCACCTGGGCGTTCCAAACGCGGGCAATTCCGAGGGCTAGCTCGCCCATCTTGAAAGACAAACTACCTGCGTTGTAGACGCCAGGCTGTTGCTGCGTGGTGATGAGCATACGCACCAGCGTCCAAAGGTCGCTGAGGAACAAGAGGGTGCGGTGCGAGTCGCTGTTTTTCAGTTGTAAGCGGCCGGTCGTCACCGCTGAAAGGTTCATTGCATTGAAGACGAGCTCGGGGCGTAAGTTCGGGCTGTAGCCCGAGAGGGTGCCCATGCGCAGCGCATAAAAGTTGCGTAGAAAGCTTTTAGCGAGGTAATCAAATGCGAACTTCGAGATATCGTAGGCGTTTTGCGACGGGATACTTGCCGAAGAGCTTTCGGAAGCAGGCACCACAGGGACAGACTTGGTCGAGTAAAGGCTGCCACTGGAGGCGTAAATGAATTTGGTGCCGTCCTGCAATCGCTTGGCGAAGGAAAACAGGTTAAGGCAGTTGTTGGCCACAGCACCATCGGGGTCAGTGATGGATTGGCCTACGCTCGAATGACCGCCAAACCACAACACGACATCAAACTGACTAAGGAAGTGGTTGTGAAGACTGGCGTAATCGTCCTGAATGACGCTAAGCCCCAGTGGGTTGCCGCGCTTTAGCTGATCGACTACCGTGACCACGAAGCCAGCGCGCTCGAGTTGCTGGTACAAATAGCAACCGATGTAGCCGCATCCTCCAATGAGCAAGATCTTTTGAGAAGCGGCTGGGGCGGTGTAGGTACTTTGGCTCAAGATTCTCCAAGATCGCTTCTAGGGGAACGTAGTGCCTTAGGATCCATATCTGTCACGGAATGTTCTTGATTTAGATGTTGGCATCGCTTGGTTCTGTAGCATCGCCTCAAGGATCTTCCCTAATGCGTAAAGTCAAGTCCACAACGAGTAGTTGTTCCCGAGAACCACTATTCGTCAGGCACGGATCCTTCCGTGCCTCAATCGCGCGAAAATTGGGATGCGTTTGAACCGCATTTGACTAGGACTCTCGTTCGGCAATGCGGTCCGCGAATTCCTCCAGCGCGCCCAGCAGCTTGCCGGTTGCAATGGCGCGGCGCACCCGCTGGTCGCCCTGGTCGCGGACGATTTCAACCCAGCCTTCGTCAACCAGGCGCTGAAGCGGCTTTCGCAGTCCCGCCTCGCTGCAGCCAATCGACCCGATCAGCCCCTTGAGCGAAATCGGGCATCCCTCGATTGTTTGGATTGCCACGATATAGGCAGCTTGCGAGACGATGGACGGAACCCCACCCGGGAGGTTGTCCTGTGTCCAGGTGATCAGGTCGGCGATCTTGCCGATGGCGGGCACCAGGCCCCGCTGTCTAACTTCCACGTCTTGCTCCTATTGGGAGCTAAAACGTACCTCAATAAATAAGAGTTTTTAAAAACAGAACACTACAAAAAGTTGTACTTGAGTACGACTATCGGTTGGTTGTACTCGGCTTAGAAGTTACAGAGCGTCATCTCGAATTCGACGTTGCCCTCGAACGCGCGCGGGCGCAGATCACCATCCTGGCTGGTAAAACGCAGCCACAACATATGCCGGTTGGCGCTCAGCTCTGGAATGGCTGGGGTCTGGTCAGCGATCCGGATCTGCAGCAACTGGTAGGACTTGCCACTAAGTTGTTGCTGGTAGCTTCCGGACTGGGCCTCGGCCTGGGAGGGCTGGCCGCTGTCGCGCAGTAGCCGCAGCGTCAAGCGTAAGGCATCCCGCAGGGGGCTGAGCGGGAAGAACCACTGCGCTAGATTTTGGAGGCGGGTGTTGGCGGGGCGGTTGCGCCAGGCGTGGTAGGAGGGCACGTCAAACTCGTTGGCCCCACCTGGGATATTGGTGCGTCCACGAACTTGCATCAGCCATTCGTTTTCACGAAGGTACTGCCCGGCCCGGCCGACGGTTGAACCGAGAGCGTTAGCGACATGTTCGATTTCTGTGAGCACGCGTGAGAGTGCTTCGATGGACACGCCGGGTTTGTCCCGAAAGCTGATGACGGATTGGCGTTGGCGTTCGAGTTCCTGCATCAGATCGGACTTGATGTCTGACCGAGCGGTCACTTCGAGGATGTCGAAAAGCGCCAACAACGCAACGTGATGGTCGAGCGAATCGGGTCGCGCAACGAAGTGCTCGAATTTTCCGAACAGATCTTCCAGTCGAAGCAGTGTCCGAATACGTTCGTTGAGTGGGAATTCGTACTGAAGCAAATCGATTGCGCCCGACGACCGGCAAAAATTCAGCGTGCCTTTATGATAGCTCTAAAGGCAACGATGCGGTGTTCCGAGTCAGATAACAAGTGTGGGTTGGATCAGAATCAACTGCGCAATTGACAGTATGTCGCGTGCAGCGCCTGGATCTGGCCCGGCAGTTCCGCGGGCAAACCCGAGTTGTCAATCACATCGTCGGCTTGAGCCAGTCGTTCCTCGCGGGTGGCCTGCGCATCCAGAATGGCTTCGATTTGCTCGAGCGCCAAACCACTGCGTTGAATCACTCGTTCAATTTGGAGCGCTCTAGGGCAATCCACCACAAGCACCCGATCGACCCGTGAGCGCCAATGGCGCCCTTCCACCAATAGCGGCACGACGACAATCCTGTAAGGACCGTCGACGGCTTCGAGCGCACGAGTGCTTTCTGCGCCGATCATTGGGTGCAGGATCGCTTCGAGGCGTTTGCGGGCCAGCGGATCTGAAAAGACAATCTCACGCATGACGGATCGATCCATCGCCCCCGTGGAGTCTGCGACGCTTGGGCCAAATTCTGCAAGGATGGCAGGCATCGCGGTGCCATTGGGGGCGGTCAGGCGATGCGCGATCTGATCGGTATCGACGACGCCCGCACCAAGCGCGGCAAATGCATCGGCGACGGTCGATTTACCGCTCCCAATGCCCCCTGTCAGGCCGATTAGTGCTCGGTGCTTCACAACCAGCAATCAACGAAAACCGGTGATCTGCGCGAGAGGCTCGCCCAGGTACAACACAGCGATCCCGGCGCCTGCCAGGTAGGGCCCGAACGGGATGGGGACCTCTCGGCCCTGTCGGCCACTAAAAATCAAGCCAAGTCCCACCGCAGCGCCAACGCCGGAGGCGAGCAGCAAGATCGCCGGCAATTGGGACCAGCCAAACCATGCCCCGAGCGCGCTAAGGAGTTTGAAGTCGCCGTAGCCCATGCCCTCTTTGCCGGTCGTGAGTCGAAATCCTTGATAAACCATCCATAACGCGAGGTAACCCACCACTGCGCCAATCACCGCTTCATCTAGCGCAGCAAAGTGCCCCTGGAGATTAACCAGCAGACCGAGCCAGAGCAGCGGTATGGTTAATTCGTCGGGCAGCAGCAGGGTCTCAAGATCAATCATCGTCAGCGCGATCAGCACGAATGAGAGCGCTGCGGCTGCCAGACCGGTGGTGGTCGCGCCGAAGTGGGCGATGGCCAGGGCGGAGGATGCCGCGCCCAGCAGTTCAACGATAGGGTAGCGGATCGATATTGGCGCGCTGCAGTCGGCACATCGGCCACGCAACCAGAGCCAGGACAATACGGGCACCAGATCTTTAGTCTGAATGGGAGCGTGGCAGGCCGGGCAGTGAGAGCGGGGCCAAGCTAGGTTGAACCCGCTGGGGGGGACTTCGGCGGGGTGTACGCCGTCGAAGTGCGCGGCCGTGCTTGAGTTCGGTTCTGCCGCGGCAGGACCCAAACGAATATTGCCCTGAGCCTCTTCTAGAACCGCCCGGGCATCGGTTTGCCAGCGTGCCTCGAGCATGCGGGGCAGCCGAACGATCAAGACGTTCAAAAAGCTGCCGATGATTAGACCGACCAGCGCGGCAATCAGCACCCAGGCGGGCAGTTCGAGCGGTAGAGTGAAATTCAGTGGGGGCTCCCGAGTGGGTCGATGGCAGGGGTCGAGGGGATCACCGGCCTGGCCGGACCAGCAGAAATTCCCCGAGCCGCGACCTTAGCAAAGGTCGGCGATTTGTCGAGGGACTCTTCGACCAGGTCGCCAATCTGTTGCGCAGTGATCGCGCTGAGCGTCCAGCCGAGGTGGCCATGTCCGGTGTTGTAGAAGACCCTGGGCGATCGGCCCTGGGCAACCCGGGGGAGAAGGTTGGGCATCATGGGGCGCAAGCCCGCCCAAGGCAACACTTGCCGGGTGCAGACAGCTGGGAAGCACTTGGTCACCCAGTCCACCAAGGGGCGAATTCGATCGGCCCGGATGTCCCGGTTAAAGCCGTTGAACTCAGCTGTTCCAGCGACCCGAAAACGGTCCGGGCCAAGGCGGCTGGTGACCAGCTTGGTTGCATCGTCAAGCAGACTAACGGTCGGCGCACCTGCCTGACTGGCCATGTCGTCCAGACGCACGGTGATCGAATAGCCTTTGACGGGGTAGATATTGACCCGGTCGCCGAGTTGGGCGGCGAGCGCCCGGCTTGCCGTGCCGGCACAAACCACGACGCCATCAAAACTCGAGGTTTGGGTCGCGCCATCGCACCGCACCGTGACGTGTGCCTGAGTATCTGAGCTCTGCACACGCTCGACGTTGCCGCCCTGCAAAAATATCGCACCGTGTCGTTGGGCTGCCCCCGCGAGACCCGTGGTGAATTTGTGAATGTCTCCGGTGGAATCGCTTTGGGTGTAGTACCCCCCGAAGTAGGTACCTGCGAGGGTCGGCTCAATCGATCGCATCTCGTCTGGTGTGACCGGACGGCGCTCGAGCCCGCCTGCCGCCAACAGTTTGGAGACCCTCCCAGCCTGTTCAAAACCGGCCCGATCGCGATAGATATGCAGGATGCCCTCCTGACGCAAGTCAAACTCAATGCCCTCCTCGGCTGCCCAGGCCAAGAGCGGTGCGCGGGCGGCAATGGCCAGCCGAGCGGTAGCGATCGTGTTGACTTCGTAGCGTGGTATGGCGGCCAGGAATTCGGCAAACCACGATAACTTGTGCCAGCTCGGGCGGGGATTGACCAGCAACGGCGCATCGGGGCGCAGCATCCATTTCAACCCCTTCAAGACGGTGGACCAGTGATTCCAGACCTCGGCGTTCGATGCCGACAGCTGTCCGCCGTTGGCAAAGGAAGTCTCCATCGCCGAATAACGGTGGCGTTCGAAGAGGGTCACGCGAAAACCCCGGCGCACGAGGGTGTAGGCGGTAGTCACGCCGGTGATTCCGCCACCAATAACGGCGATCGTTTTCATATTCTTCAGGTCTCCGAGCGTCGATAGGCAACGCGCCCATACGATTGCATGTTGCGCGCCCCCTCCGTTTCGGAACCTGAGAGATTCACGGTCCGTTCGAACTGCCTGGTTCGACTGGTCGACCAGAGCGCCCTGACAGTCCGCTTGCTCCTTCGGTGGATCGGCTTGCCGTCACGCCGACCGCTCTTCGGAGATTCGCCTCGAACGACCGGTCCGTTTGCCTGAGAGTTTCCGGGGCGGTTGCTCCTTCGGCGCTGTCAACCGCCTGTGCATGGCCGGTTAACGGACTCTCCCGATCGTTCGCGAGTCTGCGATGAACTGCAAAACCCCGCGACCACTCTCTATTCTAGCGCTACTGGCCGAGGGCTTTCCATTGCGTTTCGCGTACACAAACGCCGCCCAGTACGAAGCCCCCGCCTTTGGGCAGATGTTCGCGGGCTTGTTCGCAATCATCGAACGAATCAAACGAGCCTGCGAACCGACTCTTTTGCTGACCCGACTCATTCACATACTGAACGAGTACAACCCGGGACCCCGGCGGATCGAGCAGAAACATCAGTTTGTGGCGCTGCGAAACAATCAGCGCAGCGATGCCCAGAAGGGCAATCGATCCCAGAGCGATCACGAGAGTCTTGGTCTTCATGGGGCACCTCCCGAAGGTTGTGACCCTATTAGAAGCCTGAACGGGGCGTTGATGTTTGACCCAGATCAAAGTCTTTAGATCAAACACGCATAAGGAATCGCGTTTTTGTTCCTTTTCCGGACTAATGACCGCGACTAAGCTCCGCACTCCTCTTTTTGCAGTATTCAGATGAACTCAAATCGCCTCGCCCCCGCACTGGACTCAGCCTCGGCTTCGGCTTCAGCTTCGGACTTGGATCGCCCGGCCTGGTCCCGCCGCACCTGGCTGCAGACTGCACTGGCGGCTGGCGTTAGGGCGACCGCGACCTTTCCGGCAGCTATCTCGATGACCGCGGTGACGTCGTTGCCCTTGTCCGCTCGGGCCGCGAACACCACCCTGCTCAATGTCAGCTATGACGTCTCGCGGGAGTTCTATAAAGAATTCAACACGGCCTTTGTTGCGCACTGGAAAAAGACCACGGGCGAGGACCTGACGATCAATCAGAGTCACGGCGGCTCCAGCCGGCAGGCCCGCAGCGTCATTGACGGTCTCGAGGCCGACATGATCACGATGAATCAGTCCAATGACATCGATATCTTGTACGAGCGTGCCAAGATGGTTCCGCAAGACTGGGCTAAGCGCCTGCCCAATAACAGCGCGCCGACCACGTCCCTGTCGATCATCCTGGTGCGTCGCGGCAACCCCAAGAACATCCGTGACTGGAGCGACCTCGGCCGCCCGGGCGTGAGCGTCATCATTCCCAACCCGAAGACTTCCGGGAACGGGCGCTACACCTACCTGGCCGCGTGGGGGGCTGGCATCAAAGCGGGCCTCAGCCCCGACGCTGCCAAGGCGTTGCTGACGCGAATGTTTACCAACGTGCCAGTGCTTGATGGTGGCGGGCGTGGAGCGACGACCACCTTTGCACAGCGCAATCTGGGTGATGCACTCGTGACCTTCGAGTCCGAAGCGCCGTTGATCGAACGCGAATTCTCGGGTGGGTTCGAGGTGATTTACCCGTCGCGTACGATTTTGGCCGAAAACCCCGTCTCCGTTGTGGATCAGGTCGTTGACAAGCGCGGCACACGCAAACAGGCCGAGGCCTATCTGAATTTTCTTTACACCGAGGTGGGTCAGGACATTGCGGCGCGCTTTCATTTGCGGCCGCGCAACGAAAAGATCCTTGCCAAGTACGCCAAGGTCTTTCCAAAAGTGAACACGTTCACGGTCGACGAAGTCTTTGGCGGTTGGACTAAAGCGCAGAAGGATCACTTCAACGACGGAGCGACTTATGACCAGGTAATCGCTGCCGCCAAGTCACGCTAGCCGATTACCCCGCCGATTACCCCGCCGATGTTGTCCCGCCTGCTGTTAAAGCGCCATAGTGTCCTGCCGGGCTTTGACCTGGCACTTGGGCTGGCGGTGACGTATCTGAGTCTGATCGTGCTGATTCCATTATCGGCTGCGTTCCTGAAGACCTTCGCCTTGTCGTGGTCCCAGTTTGTTGATGCGGTGGCGACTCCGCGGGTGGTGGCCTCGTATCAACTGACGTTCGGGGCTTCGCTGTTAGCCGCTCTGGTGAACGCCGTCTTTGGGCTCATCATGGCCTGGGTTCTGGTGCGGTATCCGTTCCCCGGCAAGCGCATCGTGGATGCGCTGGTTGATCTGCCATTTGCCTTGCCGACAGCCGTCGCAGGAATTGCGCTTACCGCTATTTACGCTCAAAACGGCTGGATCGGCCGCTGGCTGCCATTCAAGGTCAGCTTCACGCCGATCGGCGTCTGGGTCGCATTGGTGTTTATCGGGCTCCCCTTTGTCGTTCGGACGGTGCAACCCGTGATCGAGGACCTCAACCATGAACTCGAAGAAGCCGCGGCCACGTTGGGCGCCGACCGCTGGCAGACCTTCTCGAGGATCGTCTTCCCGATCTTGACCCCGGCCCTCTTGACCGGTTTTGCGATGGCCTTTGCGCGGGCGATTGGCGAATACGGTTCGGTCATTTTTATTGCCGGGAACATCCCGATGGTCAGCGAAATCACGCCGCTTCTGATCATCACCAAGCTCGAGCAGTACGACATCGCCGGAGCCACCGCGATCGCGGTAGTAATGCTGGTGACTTCGTTCTTTTTGTTGCTATTGATCAACTTGCTACAAGCGTGGTCGCGTCGCCGCCAGGGGGGCTTGTGACTAGTCTGGCCGCTGAGTCGATTTCGATGAGTCACGTGGGGCTTGTACCCGCGTTGATGCGCCGGTCAACGACCGAGCCGCGTTGGGTTCAACGGACGCTCATCGGAATCTCGTGGGTTTTTATGACGGTGTTCTTATTCGTCCCCTTGGCCAGTGTGTTCGTCGAAGCGTTTGCCAAGGGCTGGGCGCTCGCTCTCGAGGCGATTACGGAGCCTGACGCGCTGGCGGCTGTTCGACTCACCCTTCTGGCTGCCGCGATCAGCGTGCCGCTCAATCTGGTCTTTGGAGTGGCTGCCGCCTGGCTAATCGCAAAGTTCGATTTTCATGGCAAGAGTGTGTTGCTCACCCTGATCGACTTGCCGTTCTCGGTGAGCCCGGTCATTGCAGGCTTGATCTTTGTGCTTGTCTTTGGCCTGCAGGGTTGGATGGGCGAATGGTTGGTTGCGCACGATGTCCGGGTGATTTTTGCCGTGCCAGGCATTGTGATGGCCACAATTTTTATTACTTTTCCCTTTATCGCACGCGAGTTGATTCCGCTGATGCAAGTCCAGGGTATCGAGCAGGAAGAAGCCGCGCGAGTATTGGGCGCCAATGGGTGGCAGGTTTTTTGGCGCGTGACTTTACCGAACATTCGCTGGGCCCTGCTTTACGGCGTGATTCTTTGTAATGCCCGCGCGATGGGAGAGTTCGGCGCGGTCAGCGTGGTGAGCGGTCATATCCGTGGGCAGACCAATACCATGCCCTTGCATATTGAGATTGCTTATAACGAGTACCAGTTTGTTGCCGCTTTTGCGGTGGCCTCCCTACTGGCTGCGCTGGCACTCGTCAGCCTGTTGGCCAAGTACCTGGTCGAGCAGCGCGTCAAGCGCGAGATGCAAGCCCGCTGACCGCGGCTTCCGCGGACTCCTCTTAAAAAGGCCGACTGATCGAATGAGCATTGAAATCCGTGATCTCACCAAGCGTTTTGGCGCCACCACGGCTTGTGATGATCTGCACCTCGATATTCCCTCGGGGGAGTTGGTGGCGCTGCTCGGCCCCTCGGGCTGTGGCAAGACCACGCTCTTGCGCATCATCGCGGGGCTGGAGTCCCCGGATCGAGGCAGTGTCTTGTTTCATGGCGAGGATACGACCAACACCGACGTTCGCTCGCGCAATGTCGGTTTTGTGTTCCAGCATTACGCCCTCTTTGGGCACATGACGATCTTCGAGAACGTGGCCTTTGGCCTGCGGGTCCGTCCCAAGCGCACGCGGCCAAGCGAGACCGCGATCACCGCTCAGGTCATGCGCCTGCTCGATCTGGTGCAACTCGGTTTTCTCGCCCAGCGCTACCCGCATCAACTATCGGGCGGACAGCGCCAGCGTATTGCCTTGGCCAGGGCCCTCGCGGTCGAGCCCAAGGTCTTGTTGCTTGATGAGCCCTTCGGTGCACTCGATGCCAAAGTGCGAAAGGAGTTGCGTCGCTGGCTGCGCCGTTTGCATGATGAAGTTCATGTCACCAGCGTCTTTGTGACCCATGATCAGGACGAGGCGATGGAGGTCGCCGACCGGGTTGTGGTCATGAATCAGGGCCGGATCGAGCAGCAAGGAAGCCCCGATGAGGTCTACGACCATCCGGCCACACCCTTTGTGTTGCAGTTCTTGGGCGACGTGAATTTGTTTCATGGTCGCCTGGGTGCAGCCGAGGAAGACGTGTTCTACGTTCGGCCCCACGAACTGGAAATCGTCACAGAACCTGGCGCTGACACCTGGCCTGTGACGCTGGTCGACACCCTGACGGTGGGTCCCAATACGCGACTTGAGTTTGCGCTCGATGACGCCGCGCAGCGCGCGGGTGGGCAGAGTCAACGGGCGGCGCATGTCGATGTCGAGTTGCCCCGGGCTGCATTTTCGGAGCTGCGCGATCGGCTCGGACTTCGATCGGGTACGCGGGTGCATTTGCGGCCCCGACGGATTTCGAGGTTCAAGCTGCCTGTCTGACTGCCTGCCTAACGCTTAGATAGGTCCGAGCCATGGTTGGAGGACCTCGATGGTGTGTCATCCGCTCGGGGTGGTGGTGATCGGCCATTGGGTGTAGTGTCCAGTGATTGTCCGCCTGTCAAGGAGCGCCCGTGAATGCCCGGATTGACCTCGATGAGGTGAGATCTTTTTTGGAGCACCAGCCCGAGACCACCAAGATCTATCTGGGCTGCGATTCTGAGCGCGTGTTGATCGGCAAGCAGTGGTACGCCGAATTCACGCTGGCGATCGTGATTCATATCAATGCCCGAAACGGCTGCAAGATTTTTGGTGAAGTGCAGCGCGAACGCGACTACGACAAATCGCGCCGCAGCCCCCGCTTGCGCCTGATGACTGAGGTCTACAAGGTCGCGGATCTCTACCTGAAGCTCGCCGATGTCCTGGAAAATCGGCACGTCGAAGTGCATCTCGACATCAATCCCAACCAGATGTACGGAAGTTCTTGCGTCGTCGATGAAGCGATTGGCTACATCCGCGGCACGTGCAATGTGTTCCCGATGGTCAAACCGCAGGCATTCGCTGCAACCTACTGTGCCGATCGGCTCAAAGAGATTCTGGATCAGCGACGCAAGGCCGCTTGATCGTAATCAATCCAGCCGCAGTCCAAACTCAACGAAAGAGCGGCGCAAGTGGCGCAAGTGGCAATGGGCCGCCGTTTGGTATTGGGGTGCGGTCTACGTTTAGCACCATCGCCACGAGCGTGTAATAGCCGTTGACTGCGATCAGATCCATCATGCCCTGCTCGCCAAACCGCTCAAGCGCGGCCTGATAGGTCGTGTCACTGACGATCTTTTGCTGATGCAGTTCGGTACAAAAATCATAAATGAGCGCCTCATCGCGCGGCATATTGGCCGGGCGTTGCCCCTGCGCAATCGACTGCGCGATTTGCGGGTCGAGGCCGGCTTGAAGTGCCAGACGGTGGTGAGCGAACCATTCGTACTGCGCGTTCCAGTACCGGGCCGTGATCAGGATCGCTAGTTCATTGAGCTTGAATCCAAGCGAACTCTTGAACCGTATGTAAGAACCGACGCGTTGCAAGTGTTCGCCGACTTCGGGGCTACGCAGAAAGACGCTAAATGGGCTCCCCGGGGTTGTCCCCGCCGTGGCGGCTGAGCCAGCCACGTTGGCCCGTGGTCCCGAGCGGATACTTTCGGCTAATTCTCGTTGGGCGGGCGTCATTTCTTCGAGCGGGATCAGTTTGAACCGCCGCCCATCCGGCGTTTGCTGGCTTTGCGCCTGACCTCCTAACAAACAAAGAGCTGAGGCAATCAGGGCATTCAGTGCGATCGGAGCCCACCGAGGGGCGTTGTTGGTCTTCATTGGTTTTGTCTCCAGTTTCCACAATCATGACAGCGACTCGGGGGCAGCGCCAAGTGGAGTGGGCCACGAGTCTGTGGTCATGGTCCACAATGTAAGATTACTTATTCGTTGATGCACGCTGCTATGAGCCTCTCGTCGCCCGTCGCCCGCCAGCCGCTCCATACCCGAACCATTGTTTGTGATGGTTTTCGGCGTGATGATGGTCTCTACGATATCGAAGCCCGGATGGTCGATACCAAGTCCTATGACTATACGGAAGCCTATCGCGGCCCTCGCCCTGCGGGGTCTCATGTGCACGAGATGTGGGTCCGGCTGACCCTGGGTGACGACATGGTGGTGCGCGCCATTGAGGTTTCAATGCCCGCAGCGCCATACCCAACCTGTCAGACCGCCAAGCCTAATTTCAGCGCGCTGGTCGGAGCTGCGATTGGGAGCGGCTGGCGTCAAGCCGTGCAAGTTGCGGTCGGACAAACCCGCGGCTGTACTCACGTGCGGGAGCTCCTGTTTCCGATGGCCACGGTAGCGTTTCAGACGATCGGGGGTTGGACGCCAGACGGCGAAACGCGGCGACCTGATCGGATCCAACTGGGCGGTCGCCCTTTCTTTATCGATGGCTGCATTGCCTGGGCGTCGGACGGCGAAGTGGTTGCGCAACTCCAACCTGAGTACTTCACGGGCAAGCGTTCAACAAGCACCCCACAGAGCTAATTGGGATGACGAATCAGACGGTACAAGAACCAGCAATGACAGCGCAGGGACCCAAAGTGGCCTTAATTACGGGCTCAGGGACGGGCGTCGGTGCCGCGACTGCGCTGATGTTCGCGCAATGCGGGTGGCGCGTAGTGATCAATTACTCGCGAAGCGAATCCGAGGCGCGTCAGTCGCAACTGGCCTGTGAGCGGGCCGGAGCCGAGACCCTCTTAGTGCGGGCGGACGTCGCTCAGGATACGGATTGCAAGGCCATGACCGAAGCAGCGATTCGTCAATGGGGCCGGATCGATGCGCTGGTCAACAACGCGGGCATCACCAGTTTTGCGGGCCCGAGCAATTGGGACGCGCAGGACGCCGAGACATTTCAGCGCATCCTCGGCGTCAACACCGTGGGGGCCTTTCAGATGATTCGAGCGTGTGCGCCGCATCTGCGCGAGTCACGGGGCGCGATCGTGAATGTGTCATCGGTAGCGGGCTCACTGGGGATCGGTTCTTCAGTGGCCTATGTTGCATCCAAGGGAGCTATCAACGCATTGACGCTTCATCTGGCGCGGGCAATGGCGCCCGAGGTTCGGGTCAATGCCGTGTGTCCAGGGCTGATCACCACCCGATGGTTCGTTGACGGGGTGGGTCAGGAGCAATACGACAAGATCAAGGCGGCGAACGAGCAGGCGACCCCGCTCGGTCAGGCCAGCAGTCCGGAGGATGTCGCCGAGGCCATTGTGTGGCTCATCACCAGTGCGCGCACGATGACCGGGGAATTGTTACAGCTCGACGCAGGGATGCATCTGGGCTCAACCCAGACTCGCCGCTGAGCGCGTTTTTTTTGGAGCGTACTGATGTCGAATATTTTTAATCGTTTATCAACGGTTACCCGAGGGTTAGCCCTCATCAACCGCACGTCGATCACGTCGATCGCATCGGTCATGGCAATCACGGCCACCCCGGCGGTCACATTGATCCCGGCGGTGACCTCGCTGAGCCTGATGGCGCCAGCGTCTGCCGTCGCAGCTGACCTGAAGCGGATCGATAAGGCCGCGGATTTGCCGACCTTCAGCTATGCGATCACGGACTCCCTGGAAAAGGTGGTCCGTGATCAGGCGACCTTCGTGCGCGTCACCCAAGCGATCCGTGCTGATGCTGAATCGACGCTGGCGCGTTACGACATCGCCGACAAGTCAGCGGTGCAGAATCTGCGCGCCGTGTTGATGCAGCTGGATTTCCTCGCGGGCAACTATGCCGCGGCCCTGGCGGGTGCCGAGACGATCCGGGCGCTCGAAGACAAACCTGCACTGAAGCTCTTGTCAGGCATGCGGCTGCGGGCGATGGTGTCGGCAGCTCAGTCAACTGGGTCGGTGAATAGCCCGGCCTATGTCGCTGCGGTCGCGGCAGCACTGCGGCAGGAACTGAAATCATTGCCATTTGAAGTCGTTGGCAACGAAATCCGCGAATTCAAGGCCAGCGCTGAACTCATCAGCGAGAGTTTGATTTTGGGTGGCGTGCTGAACGTTCTCGAGCCCACCTTAAAAAAGACCGGAAGCCTGAGTTCTGATCTCGCCCCGCGCTTGATTAACGCCCGCTTTGCATTGGAGACGGCACTCCCTCTCAAATCCACCTTGGTTGCGGTCTATGGTGAATACCTGAATCAACACAAAGTCGAGAAGCAGGACATCTGGGCAGCACGTTCGGTGACGCTACCGGCCAGTGGCCCTTACCGGGCCGTCAACGTCGCAGTGTGGGACAGCGGCGTCGATTTTCCGTTGTTCGGTGGGCAAGTTCGAAAGGGCGCCAACGGCCAACCGGCGAGTATCGCTTTTGACCTGTTCGCGAAGCCCGCCAAGAGTGCGTTGTACCCGATCCCCTCGACGATGACCCCACAGTTGCCGTTGATGCTTGCCCGCACGAAGGGATTTTCTGACATGCAGGCCAACGTCGACAGCGCCGAGGCTGGCGAGGTCAAGCGCTACTTTTCGACGCTCAAACCAGCTGAATTCAAGGAAGCGGTTGAAGCCCTGGGTTTGGTTGGCAATTACGTGCACGGCACCCACGTCGCTGGGATCACTGTGGAGGGCAATCCGTGGGTCAGACTGCTGAATGCGCGGATTTCGTTTGATTACAAACTTCAGCCTGATCCTTGCCCCAGTGTCGAGCTCTCGAAGCGAACCGCGGCCACTTATGCCGAATATTTGAATTTTTTTAAGAAAAATAAAGTTCGCGTGGTCAATATGAGTTGGGGTGGGGACGTCAAGAGCGTGGAAGACGGTCTGGAGAAGTGCGGCCTCGGGGGTTCGACGGAGGGCAGGAAAGCGCTAGCCCGCCAGCTCTTCGAGATCGAGAAAAAAGGATTGGCGCAAGTGTTCGCCCGCGCGCCGGAAATTCTCTTTATTACCGCGGCTGGTAACAGCGATTCGGATGCCACTTTTGACGAGTCGATTCCATCGAGCATCATCGCCCCCAACCTCCTCACCGTGGGCGCAGTCGACCGGGCGGGCGATGAAGCCTCATTCACCAGCTACGGCCCGACCGTGGTTGTTCATGCGAACGGCTATCAGGTCGACAGTTTCTTGCCGGGTGGCATGCGGGTTGCCCTGTCGGGAACTTCGATGGCCTCACCCAATGTGGCCAATCTGGCGGCCAAACTGCTGGCGGTGAAGCCTTCGCTCACGCCGACTCAAGTGATTGCACTGATTCGGGAGACCGCTGATAGGACCACCGACGGGCGTCGGACCCTGATGCATCCAGCCAAGGCGCTCGAGCGCGCTCAATCTCGGGTTCAATAAGGACTCGACCAAGTTTGATGGCGTTCACCTACCCCTGGGCGTGCACCATGACGCTCGGGGTGGCGCTCCTCCTGAGTTGTGCGGCTGGCTGGGTCGGCTGGCAGCGTCTTCGCCTTGGGATCAAGGCGCCGGAAATGACGTCCGTTGAACCTGGCGATCCCCACCGGGATGAGCCGTTTAAGCGGGCCTATCGGATTCAGATGAATACGCAGGAGGGCGCTATCGTTTTCCTGCCCGCTCTTTGGATCTGTGCGTTTGGCTGGAGCGACCCGCTGGCTGGGGCACTTGGTGGAATCTGGATCGCTGCGCGGGTCTGGTATGCGTTGGCCTATGCGTCAGATCCGACCTCGCGGCGCCCGGCGTTTTTGCTGTCGCAGGTGATCTATGTCCTGACCTGGCTCGGTGGAGCGGCCAGCCTCATCCTTGCAGCCTTCCGGCAGGGCTGATCGCGGCGTGAATCAGCTTTCGCCGCTGTGGGTGTGATTTTGCAGGGTGCCAGCGACCACCCGGGCATTGCGACTAAAGCTCAGATAGGCGGCGCCCCAGTCCAGCATCACGACGAGGCGGTTGCGAAATCCGATCAGGAAATAGATATGGGCGAGGAGCCAAAACCACCACGCCCACCGACCCGAGAATCGGAGGGCCCCGGCCGGCGTACTGAGATCAACCACCGCTGCGTTATGGCCGATCGTCGCCAGATTGCCGTGATCCTGATAAACAAACGGGGTCGTTGTTGTTTGGGCGATCCGATGCAATACGTTACGTGCGGCCGCGCGCCCCATCTGCTTCGCACCGGGTGACACACCGGGAACCGCTGTGGGGGGGCCACCAGGGTGATAACTAAGCGCGGCGGCGAGGTCGCCGATCACGCTGATATTCGAAAAGCCGGCCACGCTCAGGTCGGGTTCGACGACAACTCGTCCCGCGCGATCGACGGTGCAGCCGGTGCTCAACGCCAATTGTTTGCCCAGTGGCGAAGCGGCGACGCCAGCGGCCCAGACCACGCATTTACTACCGATATGGTAAGAAATTTCACCGGCGACACCGGCAGAGGCCGGACCGCGGACTTGCAATCCATTGGCGTCCAGATCGGTGACAATCGAATTTAGCCGGACTTCCACCCCGAGCTTTTGAAGTTGTGTCAGGGCTTTTGCGCTCAAATCAGGTGGCATCGCCTGAAGGACCCGCGGCCCACCTTCGAGCAGAAGGATTCTGGCGTGATGGGGGTCGATCCGTCGGAACTCGCCGATCAAGGTCTGACGGGCAATTTCCGCGAATGCGCCCGCCATCTCGACGCCGGTGGGACCGGCGCCGACCACACAGAGCGTTAGCCAGATCTTGCGCCGCTCCGGGTCGGGCTCCTTTTCGGCGGACTCGAATGCAAACAGCACGCGTCGGCGGATTTCGAACGCATCTTCGAGGGTTTTGAGCCCGGGGGCATGTTGCTCCCACTCGTCATGGCCAAAGTAACTGTGCGTGGCGCCAGCGGCGACGATCAGGTGATCGAAAAGCAGCGAGGATCCATCAGAAAGCAGGACCCGTTGGCTCGGGGCATCAATCTGAACGACCTCGGCAAGCAAAGTCGTCAGATTGCGCTGGCTTCGAAACAGACTCCGGATCGGCGCTGCGATGGCTGGTGCAGCCAATCCTGCCGTTGCCACCTGATATAGCAGTGGCTGAAAAAGATGGTGATTGGTCTTGTCGACCAGGGTGATATCAACAGGCGCTTTCGCTAGCGCCTTGGCGGCTTCAAGTCCCCCGAAGCCTCCGCCGATGATCAGGACTCGAGGTCGGGGTGGGTCAATCACCAGTCGTCGCCGCCTCCGCCGGAGCTGTCACCCCCGGAACTGTCCCCGCCGCTATCCCAACCGTCGCCCGATCCTGAATCGAAGGTGCCGAAATCCTGACTCGGTCCCGATGACAGGGGTTGAAATTGGTCGGATGCGGGGTTTTGGAGCGAATGCTGACTGGTGTCGTGATGATCGCCTTCGAGCGCTTTTGAGAGCGCGTAGCCTGCGGCGACACCGGCCAGGCCACCCACCACCGCACCCGTCATGGCGCCTGGGCCACTATTGGGAGCGCCTGGGCCGTAGCCACCATATCCGGGTTGCCCACCAAAGCCGCCGGGTTGTCCACCAAATCCGCGCTGCGGAACGCCGGCGGTTGCCAGGGCATTTCCATACGCCGCGGTGGGCTGAGCTTGCGACGAATTGCGGGCATTCCGGACCAGGAGAAAAGCTAGGATACCGACGACAATTAGACCAATCCAGACATACGACATCGGGATCGAACTGCCGATGCCTTCAGCAGCGGTTGGGCGTTGCGAATTGGTCGAGGGCTGGCTCGTAGATGGATTTGCGGAGGTGTTAGCGGACGAATTCGAAATCGGAGCGCTGTGCAGGCCAGACGACACAGTGACGCCGGCCCCGGGCGCGCCAGTGCGTTCGAAGAGATCGCGAAACTTTTCCGGCTTGTTGGTGAATTTCAACGCCGGGTCGATTTCCTGGGCCCTGACGAGTTCTTTGTGTGCTTCGGGCAAGCGCGACTGGCGAGCCAAAATTTGCCCGAGTTCATAGTGGGCCTTGGCGCTTTCAGGCTTTTCGCGCAGGACTTCCCGCACCAAGGTCTCAGCCTGTTGATAATTGCCGGCCTGCACCGCCTGTTCAATGTCTTTGGGCGCCGGGAGGGCAAACGCCATTGAGCTTAGGAGGGCCAGCGCTCCAACGAAGAGCGTCTGGAAAAAACGTTTCAATGAACGATTCGCGAGACTGTGCAATGGGGTGTGCATTTTGGAATCCGCAGTTTGATCGGGCAGTGAAGAAATGAATGCCGTGCTGCTGTGTCGAGACTGGAGTCGGAATCTTACGGGAAGTGCGGTTGGAAGTGCGGTTGGAAGTGCTGTCACCCGGAGCGCCTTAGGCCCAGGATCATGACGGTGACGACGACAATCAGGGCACCTGCGACCTGGACCGGCTCAATGGTCTGCCCCAAGAGCATCCAGGCCATGACCAGCGCGAAGACGGGTTCAACGTTCATGATCGCCGAGTTGCCAACCACCCCCAAACGGGGCAAGAGAGTGAACATGATGGTGAAGGCAGTCCCGTACAGGAAGGTGAGGCCGCCGAGCCCGTACCAGCCGCTTGGGCTCTGTGGAAGGTGAAATCCGCCCTGGGCCAGCGCAGCTCCACCCGCAATCAGGGCCACCATGCTCATCGTCGTGCCGGTGCGAAGCCGTCCATCGACGTCCGCTGCCTCATGCTGGGTCAGAATCAGAACCAAACCAAAGGTCGCCGCTGCCGTCAGCGCGAACGCTACACCAGCGCCGATCGTATTCCAGTGGGCCGCTGCACCGAGTCCTGAGGCAGCCCCGAAAACGTCGAGCGCCAGTGCCAGTCCGAGCAAAAGGATCGGCATCGCTTTCAAGACCATCGGTTCGGCGCGCTGGCGGTAGATCAGAGCCGACCAGAGCGCGGTCCAGAGCGGATAGGTGTTAAAAGCCAGGAGCGCGAGAGCCACGGGCAGGCGCGCGACAGCGGCATAAAGACAAAGGCTCTGGACAGCCACGAGTAAGGCGATGGCAGGCAGGACCTTGCGGTGGCGGGCTGCAATTCGCAGGGGAACGTTCTGGAGTTTGAGTAGAACAGCGACCACAATCGCGGTGATGCCGCTGCGAAAGGTCACTGCTGTCGCGACATCGACCCCGTCATTGAACGCAAAGCGCGCGGCGACGTGGTTAGCTCCCATCATCAGCGCGATCAGGAGCAAGGTGCCAAAGGCTTGGCCGGAAAGGGCTCGACGGGTTGGGGGCGGTGCCATTAATCAGCGCAAATGCGGTGCCGAAGCACCTACAATGGTACCGCTCACTGCGGCCAGTTGCCATCAATTACGGAAACCGATCATGTTTGTCCCCCACGGCGTCATCCCCGCCTTGTTGCTGCCTTTTTTTGATGATTTCAGCATTGATGAGGCGAGTTATCGGACGCATGTCCGTGACGTCGCCAAGACCCCAGGGATCAGTGCGATCACCATTAACGCGCATGCCTCAGAAGTCGGATCGTGCACTTTCGAGGAGCAACGTCGCATTCTGGAACTGACCATGGAAGAGGTCGGCGATCGGCTGCCCGTGGTTCATGGGATCTACGCGGATGGTTCTTTTCAGGCCCAGGAGATTGCCAAGATGGCGACCGAGGGAGGCGCCTCGGCCCTCTTGGTTTTCCCCTCCGGAATTACGACTTTTGGTCAGCGTCCGGAAATGGCGGTTGAGCACTTCAAGCGCATCGCGGAGGTCTCGCCCCTGCCCCTCATCTTGTTCCAGTATCCGCTTGCCACTGGGCAGGGCTATCCGATGGCGACCCTGCTCCAGATCGTTGAGCAAGTTCCGACGCTGCGTGCGATCAAGGACTGGTCAGCGAACCCGCAACTGCATGAGCGCCAGATCCGTGTGCTGCAGGGGTTGAACCCCGCGGTCAATGTGTTGTCGACCCACAGCGCTTGGTTGCTGAGCTCGCTGGTACTCGGTTGTCATGGCTTGCTTTCGGGCAGCGGATCCGTGATTGCTGCGCTTCAGGCTGAACTGTTTGCGGCCGTGCAGGCAGGCAACTTGCCGCTTGCCCAGTCGCTCTCAAACCGCATTTCCCCAACCGCCGAGGTGTTCTACACCGATCCTTGGGTCGATATGCACAACCGGATGAAAGAAGCCCTGGTGCTGCTTGGCAAGCTTCCTCGTGCGGTGGTCAGGCCGCCGCTCATGAAAATCAGCGCCGCTGAAATCGCCCGGATTCGTACTGCGTTGGTGCAGGCTCAACTCTTACCCAGCTAGGAAACCCCATGTCAAAGAATCGCAAGAGCAACAAAGAAGCGAAAAAGCCCAAACAAGACCACACGGCGGTCAAGACGCCTCAAAGTGAACCGATTCGATCGACAGTGACCACGGCAATCATGCCGAAGGGGAAAGCCAAGTCGATCTAGAAGTTGTAGCGGGAATTCCACTCCACTTCCTCGACCAGGGCATCCGCAATAATCTTCATCGAAGGGAATTCGTCTTTGCGGATCGTCTTGGCCAGTAATTCGAGTTCTGCCTGGGCGGTTGATTCCTTCAGGTGGCGCGCCAGCCAATACCACTGGAATGCCTCGGTCTTATGCTGGCTCAAAATGAGCGGGTTGGCATAGTAGGCGCCAAGACGCAGCGCCGCTTTTGCGTCCTGTCGGCGCGCGGCTTGTTCCAGCAACACCAGCGCTTCGGTCGTTTGTTCCTCGGTGGGTTGAGGCTGCTCAAGCAGCGAGCAACCTAGAAGGCGCATAGCCCCGATGTCCTTGCGGGCCGCGATGCGCCAGATCGTGAAGGCAGCCTTGCGCTTGTCGGAGCCAAAGAGTCCGTCGCTAAATAACTGTCCGACCAAGGCCATGTTCTTGTGACTCAACAGGGATTCTGAGTACGACTCGAATACCGCGCCAGCCTCTGGACGAAGACGGTCCGGAATGGTCTTATTACGGGCCATGCCGAGCAACTCGACCATGGATGAAAAATCTTTCTTCCGCACCACTCGCGCCATAAAGACGCGCGCTGCCAGCTCGAAGTTGCCGGTGATCAAGATTCGATGCGCGGAGGTGACCGAAATAGTCGCAGCCTCCCGGTCGCGCATCACCAAAGCGATGAGCTCGCGATTGCTTCGTGGACCGGCCGCCGCGGGTTGCGCTTGACGAGCGGTAACGCCCGACGACTCGTCGGGCACGACGGTCGACGCAGTCCCCTGGACAAC
>Ga0209189_1001059_pt1 | contig 20995 bp, 18 predicted proteins | sample C_130820_EF_Meta_FD_187308 | JGI IMG/M metagenome (GOLD analysis project Ga0209189, IMG submission 187308) | Freshwater microbial communities from Lake Croche, Canada to study carbon cycling - C_130820_EF_MetaG (SPAdes) (version 3) | ecosystem: Environmental > Aquatic > Freshwater > Lake... | reverse complement strand
CGAAAAACAGCAACAAGCCCAATATGAGCGCCAGCAAGCGATGCTTGCCAAAGAAATCCAATTCATCGAGCGCTTCAAAGCCCGCGCCTCCCATGCCGCGCAGGTGCAAAGCCGCGTCAAGAAGCTGGAGAAGATTGACCGTGTCGAGCCGCCCAAACGCAGGCAGACCATTTTGTTTGATTTCCCGACACCGCCTCGCTCGGGCGATGATGTCGCAAGCCTGCGCGGCATTCACAAAGCCTATGGCGAAAAGCAGATCTATCACGACTTTTCGATGGTGATCCGGCGCAAAGAACGCTGGTGCATTATGGGGGTGAATGGCGCGGGCAAATCCACACTGCTCAAACTCATTGCCGGAAGTGACAAGCCGGATGAGGGGATCATCAGCATCGGCGCAAGCGTCAAAATCGGATACTTCGCCCAGCACGCCATGGATTTGCTGGATGGCGAACACACGATCTTCGAAACACTGGAACACGCTTTTCCCCAAGCCGGACAAGGTGCCTTGCGCACATTGGCGGGATGTTTCGGTTTTTCCGGCGACGATATTGAAAAGCGCTGCCGCGTTTTATCCGGCGGAGAGAAGGCCCGCCTCGTGATGGCGAAAATGTTATTTGATCCGCCGAATTTTCTGGTCCTTGATGAGCCGACCAACCATCTCGACATGGCCACCAAAGATATGCTGGTCAAAGCGCTGGGGGATTATGAAGGCACCATGCTGTTTGTATCGCATGATCGTTATTTCCTGTCCGCGCTCTCCAATCGCGTGCTGGAATTGACACCTGACGGCATCCATCAATATGGCGGCGGCTACAATGAATATGTGGCGCGCACGGGCCATGAAGCCCCGGGCTTGCATAGCTAACAAAACACCTCAACCGTCCCTTCAAACCAAAAAAACGGGCGAATGATCGCCCGTTTTTTATATGCTTTGTCACTGCCCTCAGGGGCAGATATAGCCTGTGCCGGCGGGCGATTTAAAGCAACCAACCGATTCAGGAATGACTTGCTTGGGCAGCCACAACACGACTTTGGGGAAATAGATCGTGAAAGCGATGGTGCCGAAAAAGACCGCATAAATCGGCACAGCCGCCCGCAAGGCTTGGGAGAACCGCACACCGACAAATTTGGAAGCCATCAGCAAAACCAAGCCGTAAGGCGGCGTGATCAGGCCAAAGGCCAAAGTGGCAATCAAGACCACACCCATATGGACAGAATTGATATCCCCCGCCTGTGTGAGCTGATTGACCAAAGGCATGAAAATAATAATGGTTGGCACAGGCTCGATAAAATCGCCGACAATGGTAAAGAGCAACACCATCATCAGCATGATCAGATGGGGATCATTGCCGACCACCTCCACAATCCAGTCCGCAACCCACATCGGCCCGCGCAAATAGGCCAACAACCATCCGAAGGCCGAGGCTGCGGCAATCGTGATCAGCGGCAGGGTATAAATCAAACCGGCCTGACAGAAGTCATGCGGCAGATTTTTGATATGGCTCGGATTGAGAAGCGGGATCACCACAAACAAAATCCACACGACGGCCACCACACCGGCTTCCGTCGGGGTGAAATAGCCCGTCAAAATACCGCCGATCAAAATAACCGGAATCATCAAAGGCAATGCGGCCTCTTTGGTGGCGACCGTGAATTGCGCAAAAGTGGCCCGCGGACGCCGAAAGCCGACAGGACCAAAGAAATAGCAATAGGTCATCAGGCCCGAGGCAATCAGCAAAGCAGGCACCACACCCGCCATGAACAGGCCTGTAATGGACACATTGCCAATGGCCCCATAAATCACCGCCGTGATGCTCGGCGGGACCAAGGCAGCGATGGTCGACGCCGATGCGATCAGTGCCGCAATGAAGGCGGGCTCATAGCCTTCTTTTTTCATCGGGCCGGACAAAGCGCGGCTCATCACCGCCACATCCGCAGTGGTTGAGCCCGACATTTCCGAGAAGAAGAGAGAGAACACGGTGACAACCTGCGAAAGACCACCGCGCACATGCCCAATCAACACCATGGAAAAATTGGCAATCCGCCCCACTACATTCGACGCGCTCATCAATTCACCGACCAGCAGGAAGAACGGCACCGCCAGCAAAGCCTCGGAATCAACGCCGTCAAACATTTTCTGGATGATGGAGGCATAGCTCACATCCGTGAAAGCCGTGCCGATAAAGACGCCTGCCAACAGCGAAAAGACGACAGGCACGCCCATATAGCCCAGAAACAGGAATATGGTCGTCATCAAAATGAGGATATAGGGCGTGCTCATGATTTTTTATCCGATTGTGTGTAACCGCCGAAAGCTTCCGCCACTGCCAATGCGGCAGCGATATGCGCATCCTCTTCGGTCTCCTCATGTTCAAAACCATGCTTGAACCCGTTAATGATCTGCTCGATGGCAAATAATAAAATCAGCACACCCGAGATCGGAATAACGACATAAAGCGATGCAATCGGTGTCAAAGACGGCATTCTGAAACTGCTAAAACCGCGCAAGAAATTTTCATAGCCAAACACAATCATGCACAAAGCCACGCAGGCGATGACGACACGCGACATGATTTCAACAGCCGTACGCTTGGTGCCGGTCAAATTTTCCGCCGTGGCTGTCAGATAAAGATGATCGTTTCGACGTGTGGCAACAGCCGTGCCCAGAAAAATGCCATAAATCGAAAAGGTGGATGTCGCCTCTTGCAACCACAACCAGGGGCTTCCGAGCAAGCGCGTAACAATATCAAGAACCGTCGTTGTCGAGAAACAAAACAAAGTGACGCCGCAAAGCACCATCAAAACCTGTTCGAGCGGATCCAAAAAGGTCCACTTCAATTTTCTCTGTCTGCGCGTGACCAAACTTAAATTCATTATTCTGTCCTCGATCTGCACGAAAAAAGGGGGGACACGAAGTCCCCCCTCATGAGGCTTTTGTTGTTATTGCAGTGACTTGATGATCTTGGCGATTTTCACGGCATGCGGGCCCAATTCATTGGAAAACTTTTCCAAGAAAGGATCCGACACTTTCGCCATGCCCACGGTGTCGACATTTTCAACAACCTTTACACCAATCGATTTCAGCTTAGTGACCGACTGTTGTTCCAGTTCCAGAGCCTTGGCAGGCTGTGTGCGGGCCACTTCATTGGCCGCTTCCTGCACCCATGCCTTTTGTTCGGCACTCAGGCTGTTCCAAGTCTTATCGCTGACCCAAAGCAATGAATTATTGGCCTCGTGATTGGTCATCGACAGCACCGGTGCCACTTCATAATGCTTGTTGGCGAGATACACATTCACGCCGTTTTCGGCAAAATCCACAACGCCTGTCTGCAAGGAGGTGTAAACGCTGCCAAAGGGCATATGGGTGGTTTGCGCGCCATAAGCAGGGAAGGTTGCGTCTTCGGTGGGGGTGGCCTGAACACGCACTTTCATGCCTTTCAAATCATCAACCGATTTGACCTCTTTCTTGCCATACATATTGCGAAGGCCAAGCGTCATCACCGCCAAAGCCTGTGCGCCCTGCACCGTTTCACTGACCATGTCACGCACAGCTTTGGAGAGTTCCGGCGAACCCAGCGCCTTGATCAAATGCGCTTCCGACTTGAACAGGTAATGCAAAGACATTACCCCGGCCTGCGGGGTCACGGTGGACGCATTGGCGGTTGAGGAGATGATGAAATCAACGTCGCCGTTTTTCACCATTTGCAGCAATTGCGGCTCCTGCCCCAATTGCCCGCCGGGGAACTGGTCGATGACTATGGTTTTTTTGCTGAGCTCACCGAGCTTGGCGTTGAAGATATTGCCCGCAATATTGTAACCGGTGTTCAAGGGCTGATCATAGGCGAAACGGAAACGCCGCACCTCCTGCGCTTGGCTTGGCGCACAAGTCAGCGCTGCAAGACCCAACACACTGAAAGCCACAAGGGTTCTACGGTTGATAATAGACATTTGAATCCTCCCACTATTTTCTTATATCCAAATCCCAACACAGGTTCCCATCAATGTAAACTTGTTTTTATTGTCTTTGACGGATCGGTGAAAATTACGCCCTCAAAATGGAACGCCTTTGGAATTTTTCAGAAAAATTGCAGAAGGGCAGGAAAGACCGTTTTTCAATCGCGCAAAACACCCTTATTTGAGATACGACCCTCCCCCGCCTAATTGGCGGTGGACAAAAAGTATTTGGCAAATGCGGCTGGTGTTTCGTTTTGTTTTTATCCTGCATGCCTGTTAGACTTGCCGAAAAAGCAAGCGAGGATCTGCATGAGCCAGGACAATAGTGACCCCTACCACCATTTGCATGATGAAGCCTATGCCGCACCTTATGCGGCAGGACGTGTTGGCGCTGCACAAATGATTACCATGGCGGGTCGCGAACCCCTGTCACTGGATGGTGAATGGCGGTTTATCTTGGATCTTTATGATGAAGGCTTGCGGCAAGGCTGGTTTAGAAATGACGCAACGCCCATCGCCGACTGGACAACGCCGCGCGATTATGACGGCGGGGTCTGGCAATCAGCACCCGTGCCCTCTTGCTGGAACGTGTTAAAGCCCGAATGGTTTTATTTCGAGGGCAGCGGCTGGTATGCTCGCGAATTTACCGTGCACAGCCTTTCCGACGCAGAAAAATATGTTTTACGCTTCGGCGCCGCCCAATATGAAGCGCGCATTTTCCTTAATAACCAATTTGTGGGCAGCCATCGCGGCGGCTCTACGCCTTTTTTTATTGATGTGAGCTCTACCATCCGTGCGGGCGAGAACAGACTTTTGGTGCAAGTTGAGAACCGCCGCCGCAGCGAGCGGGTGCCTATGCACCACACCGACTGGTTCAATTACGGCGGTCTCTATCGGGAAACCGCCCTGCTGAAACTGCCCCGATGCCATATTGCGGATTTCGGCCTGCATCTGAGCACCCAACAGGGATCTCACACCCTGCATGCCGATGTCACGCTTTCAGACCAGTCAAGCGGCGAGGCTTTATTGGAAATCCCCGAGCTTGGCATCAAACAAGCCATTGCGATCCAGCACGGCCATGGCATGTTAGAATTGGCGGCCAACCCGCAGCTTTGGGATCCCGATCACCCGAAACTCTATGAGGTGACGCTTGCTTTCGGCACCGACCGGATCAGCGACCGGATCGGGTTCCGCACCATCGAGACCCGCGGCGAGCAGATCCTGCTCAATGGAAAAGATCTCTATCTGCGCGGCATTTGCGTGCATGAAGATGACAAACTGACAGGCAAGGCAAGCAGCGAGGCCGATATCAGACGCCGCTTTGCCCATGCCAAAGAACTGGGCTGCAATTATTTGCGGCTCTCGCATTATCCGCATCACGAAAAAGCCGCCGAAATCGCCGATGAAATGGGCTTGTTGTTATGGGAGGAAATTCCCGTTTACTGGGCCATTGAATTCAACAATCCCGACACCTATGCCGATGCTGAAAACCAGCTGAAAGAGTTGATCCGCCGCGACCGTAACCGCGCCAGTGTCATCATCTGGGGCGTCGGCAATGAAAATGAAGATACCGACAGCCGCCTGTCTTTCATGGCAGGCTTGGCCGACACCGCCCATAGGCTTGATCCCTCGCGGCTTGTCTCGGCGGCCTGTCTGATCAATCGCGAAAAATTTGCCATCGAGGACCGGCTGGCTGCCTCCCTCGATCTGATCGGGATCAATGAATATTTCGGCTGGTACGAGCCCTCTTTCGACGGTCTCAAAAAATTGCTGAAAAACTCGGCTCCCGGCAAGCCCGTCATCATTTGTGAAACAGGTGCCGATGCCCAAAGCGGCCGTATCGGCGATGAACACACTTTGTTCAGCGAGGCACATCAGGTGCATGTCTATCGCGAGCAATTCGCCATTCTCGCCACTGCATCTTATATTCGCGGCATTACGCCGTGGATTTTGTATGATTTCCGCACCGAACGGCGGCAGACTTCTATCCAGCAGGGCTGGAATCTCAAAGGCCTGATCGCCGCTGACAAGACCACCAAAAAGCTAGCCTTTGATGTGGTGGCCGCTTATTACGCCTCACGCAAAAACGCATAAAAAAAGGCGGCCAAGGCCGCCTTTTTCGTAACAGGTGTTCATAACCCAAAGGATCAATGCGCGGATGGTTGTTGCTTGGCGCGAGTGACGATCTGGGCGGGATTGACGAAGCGCAAGGCAATGATCAACCAGATCACGGTGATCGCCATGTAGATCACCGCCATCGCGTCAATCGACTGGACCGCACGCACCCCTGCCGCAAACACCGCATAATAAAGCGCCACAACCAAGGTTTGGCTGGTGGGCCCCGCGGTCAGGAAGGTCAACTCGAACATGGCAATGGTGCGCACCAAAACCAAGAGCAAGGCCGCCAGCATGCCCGGCAACAACAAAGGCAACAAAATACGCCAGAACAATTGAAAGGTGCTTGCGCCGAAGACGCGCGCCGCCGATTCAATTTTAGGGTCGATTTGCTCGATGAACGGAATCATCACCAAGATCACAAAAGGCACGGTCGGCACAAGATTGGCCAAAACGACCCCTGCCATCGTGCCGCCAAGACCCGTTTTATACAAGACCGTTGCCAAGGGAATACCGAAGGTAACGGGGGGCACCAGCATCGGCAGCAAGAACAAGAGCATCACGATATTCTTGCCGGGAAAGTCACGCCTTGCCATGGCATAGGCCGCAGGCACGCCAAACAATCCTGAAAGTGCTACGACAGCAAAGACGACCTGAAATGTGGTGACGAGCACATCATCAAGCTGGAACTCGCTCCAGGCTGAAAGATACCATTTAAATGTATAGGCATCGGGCAACCATGAGCGAAGCCAGCGCGTGGCTGTCGATGAGGTAATGACCGTTGCGATCATGGCCAGCAGGTTGACAATAAAGAATGCCACCAGTGACCAGACTGAAAAAATCCAGAGCCGCCGTCCGAGTATATGCAATTGGTTCATGGCTCAGCCCTTTCCGCCAACAGCAGGCCCGCGATAAAACAGTCCCCGGACTGACAAAATCGCCACCACAATTCCAAGCTGTACAAAGCCCATGATCATCGCAATGGCGGAGGCCATGGAATAATCATATTCCTCGAACGCCGCCTGATAGGCCGCAATGGAAATCACGCGCGTCGGCCCCGCAGGTGCGCCCAGCAAAACGGCCGATGGAAAGACCGAAAAGGCCTGCACGAAAGACAAGCAAAAGGTAATGGCAAGCCCCGGAATCAATAAGGGCAAAAAGATATGGCGGAAGCGAGATGTGGCCCGCGCGCCCAAGGTCTTGCCCGCATTTTCAAGAGCCGGATCAATGCCTGTGACATAGGACAAGATCAACAAGAAGGTGAAAGGAAAGCCCGTGATGATCAAAGACAGCATCACGCCCCAATAATTATGAACGAGCTTCACAGGCCCCGCTGTCAGGCCCAACAACATGATGGTGCGGTTGAACCAGCCTTGCGGGCCCAGATAATTCAACATGCCCTCGGCAACCAAAACGGTCCCCAGCGTAATCGGCAAAACCAGCAAAGTCGTGAGCCAGCGTTGATTTTGCATCAAGCGGACACGGAAGGCGACAGGCACCGCGAATAAAATATTGATGAGGGTCGCGGGCATCGCGATCCACAATGTTTTATTGATGGTTTCATAAAGAAAAGGATCGGCAAAAAAGCGGGCATAATTGGCCAAGAACGATCCCTCTTTGGGATTGAAAGACAGCCACAAACCATAGAAAAACGGATAGATGAACAAACCGATCATCAACATCACAGAGGGGATGACAAGCAAGGTCACGCCATCAAGGCCGCGCGCGGCCAGCCTGACCTTCAATCCTGTTTGGTGTTTATGGTCCATGATCTCATGCCTCTTGGTTGAAGATGAGAAGCTTGGACTTATCCGCCATTAAATGAACGGGCTCACCCGCATTCAGCCTGTGATGGGAGCGGAAAAACACTTCCGTCTGATCAGGCAAGCGGGCCGAGCCGAAGAAGTCCCGCCCGCGATATTCAATCGCCTCAACCAAGGCCGAAAAAGCCCCCGCCTCGTTTGCTGCAACCGCAACGAGATCATCGGGACGCAAACTGGCAACAGCTGTGGGGCCTGTGATGGTTTCACGCGCCTGCCCCTGCACATGCACGCCGCCGATATCGAGCACAACCTGATCACCCGATTGCTGGGCGACGCGGCCATTAATGCGGTTTCTAAAGCCCATAAAATCCGCAACATCCAGCTTGGCCGGACGCATATAGAGATCTTCGGGGGTACCGACCTGCCGGATTTCCCCGTCACGCAGCACCACGATGCGGTCAGCCAGTGACAAGGCCTCGTCCTGATCATGGGTCACATAAATCGTCACGGATCCAAGCCCTGCGTGAATCCGGCGGATCTCCTGCCGCATTTCCAAACGCAATTTGGCATCCAGATTAGATAAAGGCTCGTCCATCAAAACCAAGGGCGGCTCGATGACAATCGCGCGCGCAATCGCAACACGCTGCTGTTGCCCGCCCGATAACTGGCCGGGCAATTTGTCTGCCTGACTTTCAAGACGAACGGTAGCCAATGCCTGATCAACCCGCTTGGCGATTTCAGCCGAGGGCACATCGCGCATTTTCAAACCGAAGCCGATGTTCTGACGCACACTCATATGCGGGAACAAGGCATAATTTTGAAACACCATGCCAAAGCCACGCTCTTCCGCATCCAAAACATCGATGCGGCGATCATCCAGCCAGATCGAGCCGGACGAGGTCGTCAAAAGACCCGCAATGCAGTTCAAAGCGGTTGACTTGCCGCAACCCGACGGGCCCAACAAAGCCACAAATTCACCGCGCTGGATTTCAAGATTTAAATTTTTGAGCGCATTATGGGCGCCAAACACGCGTCCGACCTGCTCCAGTCGCAATGACCGAAATGCTGAGTGATCCGTTGACATCAGGTGAAATTCCCCCCGCGCGGAAATAGGCGCTTATGCAAACTGACCGCGCTTCAGCACTCATTCTTAAAAAAAGATGGGCGACAGCATATCTGCCGTCGCCCAGAGATCTTATTTGATTTTCTTGCCGCCGATTTTCTGGTCCCACATCTTGAATGCAATGACCATTTTATCGGGATCAAGCGGCAGCTCGGCTGGCACTTCGGCAATCAATTTATCATATTCGGGGCGACCGAATTCCTTGATCGCGGCCTGACTTTCAGGCGGTGCCAATTCAAGACCCACACCCTTCACAGCCGGACCCGGATAGGCATAGCCTTGATCATAGGTCACAGCCTGCTGCTCTTTTTGCAACATGAAATTGATCAAATCGATCAGCACTGCAATCTTCTCAGGCGGCAGACCTTTGGGGACGCACATATAATGCGCATCCTGAATCCAGCGGAAGCCTTTCAAAGTGGTGATCTGAGCATTCTTCGGAACAACGCCGATGATGCGCGGATTGAGATCCCATCCGGTCATGGAAGCCACCATATCGCGGGTGCCTTCACCCAATTCTTTCATGGTCGCGCCGGTACCGGTTGGATAATATTCGATGTTCTCGCCAATGGCTTCCAAGAAGGCCCAAGTCTTATCCCAGCCATTGACGGGATCCTTGGGGTCTTTATCGCCGAGAATATAGGGCAAGCCCATCATCAATTCACGACCGGGACCCGAATTGGCCGGACGGGCATAGATGAACTTGTTGGGGTTGGCTTTGGTCCAAGCCAAAAACTCTTCCGCTGTTGTCGGAGGATTTTTCACACGCTCGGGGATATATTCGAGGATCGGACCACCCGGTGAGGTGATGACAATCACGCCTTGGCCCGCAGCGACGCTTTGCATTTTCACAGCCGCTGGCAGCAGGATATCATTGAGCTTCGGCAGAGCCAAGGCATAAGCGGGCAACAATTCCACCCACAGCTTTTGCTCGATACCAGCCGACAGGCCGTCAAGACCCGTCAACACCAAATCGATATCCACGCGATTGGCGTCCTGCTGTGCTTTGATCTTGCCGGGCAGTTCAGGCGCAGGTGCCTTGGTGAAGGTGATTTTGGAAACGAGTTCGGGCTTTGCCTTGCGATAGGCTTCAAAAGCAGGCTGTGTCAGCGCCAGATTGCCTGCGACATCCACAAGATTGAGCGTCACCGGTGATTTGGGCAAAGGAGGAACCTGAGCCAGAGCGCCAGTGATCGGTAATGCCGCGGCCCCTGCAGTCGCTTGTAAAACGCCGCGCCGAGTCATGGATTGAGTCATATGTTTTCCTCCCAAGGAAATAACTAACTTTATAAAAACCAGTGTTTAGACTGTTCAAATCCCCTTCATGATCCCCCGCACAATCAACGCCAAGCGCCATTATGCGGGCAATCAGGCCTGAAGGATCATTCAGGCATAGGCGACACTACGCAATTTTGTCCATTTTCGCAAGATTTTATGAAAAAGGCAGTGGATTTCAGAAAGAATACTTCAAATGGCAGTTATCTCGCATCGGGTATGACAGACTATCACCGCGCCGCAAATATGAATTCTCGTGAAAATGGCCGGTCTGCATCAAGCAAACCGGCCATCATCTATTCAGCAAAAATCAAAAAACACTTAGAGGCCTGCTTGCGAGACCATTTTGGTGTTCAGATAGCCTTCCAAAGCCTCCGAGCCGCCTTCGGACCCATAACCGGAATCCTTGATGCCGCCGAACGGAATTTCCGGCAAAGCCAGTCCATGATGATTGATGGACATCATGCCTGCCTCAACCTCAGCCGCAATCAAATTGGCGGTCTTGGCCGAACGGGTATAGGCGTAAGACGCCAGTCCGAAGGGCAGACGATTGGCCTCAGCCACCACATCATCGAAGGTTTTGAACGGGGAGATGATGGCGAGCGGTCCGAATGGCTCGTCATTTTGTACTTTGGCGTCAAGCGGCACATCGGTGAGCACGGTCGGCTCAAAGAAATTGCCTTTATTGCCAATGCGCTTACCACCGGTCTGCACCTTACCCCCGTGCTGCACGGCATCAGCAATCAGACCTTCCATCGCAGCCACGCGGCGTGGATTGGCCAAGGGACCCATATTGGTGCTGGCATCAAGACCATCACCAACCTTCAAGGCTTTGGAATGGGCAACAAAATTCTCGACGAATTTTTTGTAAAGCCCCTCTTGCACCAGAAAACGGGTCGGTGACACGCAGACCTGTCCGGCATTGCGGAATTTGGCCCCTGCGAGCAATTTGCTGGCAATATCGACATCCGCATCATCAAAGACGATGGCGGGCGCATGTCCGCCAAGTTCCATGGTGGCGCGCTTCATATGCAGACCAGCCAGCGCCGACAATTGCTTGCCGATTGCCGTTGAACCCGTAAACGAGATCTTGCGGATCACCGGATGCGGAATGAGATATTCGGAAATCTCGGCAGGGATACCGTAAACAAGATTGACGACACCATGGGGAACACCGGCATCCACAAAGCAGCGAAGGAGTTCTGCGGGGGAAGCAGGGGTTTCTTCTGGTGCCTTCACAATGATCGAGCAACCGGTAGCCACTGCACCCGAGAGCTTGCGCACGACCTGATTGATCGGGAAGTTCCAAGGGGTAAAGGCTGCGACAGGACCCACCGGCTCCTTGATAACAAGCTGGTAAATGCCCTCGGCGCGGGCCGGAACCACGCGGCCATAGGTCCGGCGACCTTCTTCGGCAAACCATTCGATGATATCGGCTGAGGCCATGACTTCCATTTTGGCTTCGGGAAGCGGCTTGCCCTGTTCCATGGTCATGTAAGTGGCGATGGTGTCGCTGCGGTCACGCAATAATTGGGCTGCTTTGCGCATCACCTTGGACCGCTCATAGGCGGACACTTTGCGCCAAACGCGAAAACCCTTCTGGGCCGCTTCCAAAGCCTGATCGAGGTCATCGCGCGTGGCATGGGCAACCGTGCCATTCACCTCACCCGATGCCGGATTTACGACAGACAATGTCGCGCCATTGGACGCACCGCGCCACACCCCATCGATCAACAATTGTACATCAGGATACATTTTATGCCTTCTCCCTCACCGGAACTGTTTAAAGATTAGAAATGCCGCGCCGTTCTATTCGCTGCGCATTCAATAGGGCTAATAATAAAGGATTGTCTGGGGAGATGCTAGGGTCAGGAGGCAGAACGGCTCTGCAAAAGCCTTTTTGAACTGGAAAAACTCTATATTTCCCAAAAAAGTCTCGCTGAAAGCCCGTCCGGCCATCGACAGACGCCCCGTCACCCGCGGGTATAGAGGCCCAATTTATTCTGTCGAGCAATTTCGGCCCGCCGCCGCGAGAAATTAGGCGCGACCATCGGATAATCCTCGGGCAATCCCCAGCGCGTCCGGTACATTTCGGGGGTCATGGAAAAATGGTCCCGCAAATAGCGTTTGAGCGATTTGCACGAGCGCCCGTCCTCCAAACAAATAATAAAATCAGGTGCGACAGAGGCCTCGACCGGAACGGCGGGCAACGGATGATCGGACGGCTTTGCCCCGTCAGGATGAGGCGGCAAGGGTTTGGACGAGGGCCGCAAGGCCTCCCTGACCTGTGCGATCAGGTCTGGCAATTGTGCCATCGGCACATCATGGCGCCTGACATAATTGGCCATAATGAGCGCGACCAAGGCAGATTCAATCTGCGGCTGGTCCAAATGATCCGCCTGAATCATATCGGAAAGTTGCTGCAATACGTCGTGCCAATCGCTCTCATGGCCCCCGCCGCTGAAGGTCGCGGATGGATCTGGCGATTTGAAACGATTTAATTCCTTGGCAAGATCCAACATCATCACTGCCCACACAAGATTGATGGGCACAGTGCAGGAGAGGCGCGTTAAATTTCGATCCGGATTCGGGCGGAAACTTATAAATTTTCAATAAATTCGCAAGACGCGAGCCCGTCAGGCCACGGGGTTGGGTTCAGCAAGCCTGTAGCCCACCCCCGGCTGGGTGAGGATCAAGGTCGGCTCTGACGGATTATGTTCGATTTTCTGGCGCAATTGCCCGATAAAAACCCGCAAATATTGGGTATCATTCATATGGGCGGGCCCCCAAATGCTGTTGAGAATAAAGCCATGCGTCAACACCCGTCCGGCATGGCGGGCCAAGACATGCAAGAGCTCGAATTCCTTGGGCGTCAGGTTGATTTCACGCCCGTCCCGCTTGACCTGATAATGTTCGACATCGATCACCAGATCATCAAATTGAAAAAGACGGCGCTCGGGATCCTGCCCGTGCTGCAACCGCAAGGCCGCGCGCACCCGCGCCAGCAATTCACCCACACCAAAGGGCTTCACGATAAAATCATTGGCCCCCATATCCAGAGCCGCGATCTTTTCGCTTTCCTCATCGCGCGCCGACAACACAAGGATCGGCACGGGATAGCGGCTGCGGATATCGGAAATCACCAATTTGCCGTCACGATCAGGCAGGCCGAGATCAAGCACCACCAAATCCGGATGTTCCCGCCCCATCATATCCATCGCCTCCGCCGCATTGCTGGCCAGCACGACATCATAGCCTTCCATTTTCAGGCTCGGTGACAAAAACCGCTGAATTTGACGCTCGTCATCGACGACAAGAATACGGGTTTTACGGGTCATGGGGGCGGTTAAACTTTCACTTGCTCGGAGGGTGTGGCGTCGGGCCGTGGAAAACGCATGATAAACCTTGATCCCTTGCCAGCAATGATCGGGCTTTCGACGGTCAGGGTCGCCTGCATTAAATGCGCGATATTTCTTGAAATCGTCAAGCCAAGACCCGAGCCCATGCGCGGCCCGTTGGGATCAAGACGGGTGAATTTGTCAAAAATACGCTGTTGATCGTGCAGCGAAATCCCAGGCCCCTCATCGGTGACAGCCAGCGTGATCGCATCCGTTTCAACGGCCAGCGAGACGGTGATCTGACTGCCGACAGGGGCATATTTGGCGGCATTTTCGATGATATTGAAAAGACTCTGCTCGAGCAAAGACGGATGCCCGATAATGGCCGTCCCCTCCCCTGCCATATGCAGCACGATGGTGTGGCGGTCGAAATAACGTCTGGCCCGCTCGACCGCCGAATACAGGATTTCAGCGGGATCCAACCATTCACCAGCCCCCAGAAGCGATTTCTCCGTGCGGGTCACCGCCAAAAGCTGATCGACAAAACGGCTTAAGCGCGTGGCCTCGTCCTCGATGGCCTCCGCCAGTTCCAGACGTGTCTCAGTCTCCAAGGTCTCGTTGAATTGCCGCAAGGTGGAAGCCGAGCCGATGATAGAGGCCAGCGGTGTCCGTAAATCATGCGACACGGAGGATAACAGGCTTGAGCGTAACCGCTCCTCATCTGCCGCCACACGGGCCCGCTGGCTTTCCTGCGCAAAGGCGGCGCGCTCCATCGAGATCACGGCCTGAGCCAGCATCGTATCGAGCAAGCGCCGATCCTCCGAACCATCGGCAAAAGGCGTCCCGTCTTTGATCACAACAACGTGATGGGCCCCATGTTTGAGCATCAAGGGCAAAATCAGACCCGATAAAGGCGCATCCAACACGCGGTCCTTGAGATCAATCAAAGCCTGCTTGGACGCAGCCCGTGCGGCTTCATCGAGCACACTGCCCTCAGGCCATGACAAAACCGGAACCATCTCGTCCCCCTGCTCTGCCAGAACCCAATGCGTCAATCCCCAACGCGCGCGCAATTCCGCACTGATGACCCCGACAATATCGGCAACCGTTGTGGTGCCAGACAGACGGCCTGAAAAGGCCGCAATCGATTGCATCAGCTCAGACCGACGCTCCACCTCGTCATAATGATCGCGGATTTTTCCGGCCAATCCGCCGGTGATCAACGCCGTCACCAAGAACATAAAGAGCGCGAAAAGATCATTGGGATCAGTCACCAGCAGCGTGAAGCGCGGCGGAATGAAATAATAATTATAAGATAAAAATGAAAAAAAGGCGGTCAACAGGCCACCGCTGATGCCCCCGAACAGAGCCGAGGCCAAAACGGCCAACAAATAGAGGTTCGAGAGGGTGTAGACGGCAAAAAATCCTTGCAGCGACAAAGCGGCCAGCGTGGCCAAAAAGGCCGAAACCGCAGCGATCAGCAGCGCATCAATGAAAGACGGAGACAGAAAGAGACGCTGGCGCATGGTCAATCAGACACTTTTCCAAAATGGCATGAGCCTGTCCCCTTAAACCAGCACAGCCAAAAAGCTAGGCAAAGAGAGACGATAATCTCTGATCTTTATACAATCTTTATACAAAACCACAGAGTTCCCTATCGCAATTTTATCCGTTTTTGACCGAACTCAACGCTCTGATCGCTGATCTGAGCGGCTTGGGAATTACCCCTCCCCGCCCATATCAGGCTCTGCCCCGAACGGATATCCGGCGATGCGCTTTGCGTTACCCAGCCCACCCAACCCGCTGCACCTTCAAACCAGCTGATGATCGGATCCTTGCGGGGCCGAGGCATCGTGCCGGTCCCTTCACCCTATGAGTTTTCACCATGAGTTCCAAATCAAACGATCATAAACCCTCGCCCATGCCCATGCTGATGCTCGGCGCCCTTGGTGTGGTTTACGGCGATATCGGCACATCCCCTCTTTATGCCTTCAAACAATCGATCGAGGCGGCAGGCGGCGTATCCGAGGAAAACATTCTGGCGATCTTGTCACTGATGATCTGGTCGCTCTTGCTCGTGGTGACGTTGAAATATGTCTTTGTCATCATGAAAGCCTCCAATAAAGGCGAAGGCGGCACCCTTGCGCTGACAGCCCTTGCCTTGAGCTGTGTGGAAGGCAAGATCACCCGCTGGTTTGTGCTGGTTGCCGGATTGATCGGCGCGTCTTTGTTTTATGGCGACAGCGTGATTACCCCTGCCATTTCGGTGCTCAGCGCCATGGAAGGGATCGAGGTTGCCACACCATTGCTCAAACCCTATGTCGTCCCCATCACCTGCGCCCTGATTGCCGCTTTGTTTGCGATTGAGCGCCATGGCACGGCAACCATCGGGCGTTTGTTCGGCCCGATCATGCTTGTCTGGTTTATCGTGATCGGTCTGTTGGGGCTCCTGCAACTTCTCTCCGGACCTTCGGTTCTGGCCTCGCTCGACCCCCGTTTGGGCATCTGGTTTCTAATCAATAATCCCGGCATCAGCGTGGCCGTTTTGGGCGCGGTGGTGTTGACCGTGACCGGCGGGGAAGCGCTTTATGCCGATATGGGGCATTTTGGCGCCAAGCCCATCAATCGCGCATGGATCGTCATGGTGCTGCCCTCTTTGCTTTTGAATTATCTGGGACAAGGCTCTCTGCTGCTGGCGGATCAAACAGCCTTGGAAAATCCCTTCTACAAACTCGCCCCCGACTGGGCGCTGTTTCCCATGGTGATCTTGTCGGCCTTGGCCACGATCATTGCCTCGCAAGCCGTGATTTCAGGGGCGTTTTCGATCACCAATCAGGCGGTGCAGCTTGGTTATATTCCGCGCATCCGCGTGCGCCATACCTCGTCCGATGAAATCGGGCAGATCTATGTCAGTCAGGTCAATGTCTTCTTGTTTCTTGCCGTCGAGGCCTTGGTCCTGAGTTTCCGCACATCCGAAAGTCTTGCCGCGGCTTATGGCATCGCCGTAACCGGCACCATGGCCACCGTGACCATCCTTGCCGGTATTGTGATGATCAGGCGTCTTCACTGGAACCCGATTTTCACTTTGCCGTTGTTTGCGCTTTTCCTGATGATCGACTTGATTTTCTTCGGAACCAATCTGGTGAAATTCATGGAGGGCGGATGGTTTCCGGTCATGGTCGCAGGCTTCATCTTCTTCATCATGATTGCATGGATCAACGGGCGTGAACGGCTGCTGATCGCACGATGGAAAGACACAACACCGATTGATGATTTCATTCGGATGCTGAAACCCGATCACCCCTATCGCGTGCCCGGCACGGCCATTTTCATGGTGCCGAATACGCAAGTGGTGCCGCAATCTTTGCTGCACAATCTCAAGCATAACCACATCTTGCATGAGCGTGTGATTTTGATGACGGTGCGCACAACAACCTCACCCTATGTGCGCGATGAGGAGCGCTTCACAGTCACCCCCTTGCAAGGCAATTTCTTTGTGGTGGAAGTCAGCTATGGCTTTTTCGAAGAGCCACGCATTCCGCGGATCTTGGCGCAATTACGCTTGCAGGAGTTTCACTTCAAGCTGGCGGATGTGTCCTTCTTTATCGGGCGCGAACGCCTGACCTCGAATTCCACGGGATTGTGGCGTGTGATTTGCGATTGGGTGTTTATCGCCCTTCACCGCAATATGTTGTCCGCCACCGAATATTACCGCATTCCTCCCGGCCATACGGTCGAGCTTGGCGGGCATATCGAAATCTGAAACAGAGGATCCGATCATTGGCGCTTATGCGCGTTTCACAGGCGCCGAATGGTCAACTTTTGGAAGCAAGAAGGCCAAAAAGCCCAGAGCAGGCAAATAGGCGCAGAGGTTATAAACCGTATCCAGACTGGTGTGGTCAGCCAGTACGCCGAGCACTGCCGCCGCTATCCCGCCAAAGCCGAAAGCCAAGCCATAAAACAGGCCCCCGATCATGCCGGTGCGCCCCGGCATCAGCTCCATCGCGTAAACAATAATCGACGACATGGCGCTCGACATGATGAGATTGATCACCACGGTCAAAATCGCCGTCCAGAACAAATCGGCATGCGGCAAGATCAGGGTAAAGGGCAAAGCACCGATAATCGAAAACCAGATGATGAAGTTGCGGCCGAATTTATCGCCCAGCCATCCACCGACCAGCGACCCCAAAGCCGAGGCCATCAAAAACAAAAACAGCATATATTGGGATGCCTGCATCGAGACACCGAATTTCTCGATCAGATAAAACGTATAAAACGAGTTGAAGCTCGCGGAATAGGCTGTTTTGGATAGCAACAGCATCATCAAAATAATCACGGACCAGATGACGCGCTGGCGATCGCCGCCTTGCACTTTCGGCTGGTTCATATTGTTTTTTTTCGCCAGCGCCACCGCTTCCCGCGCGGCCGCCACAAAATGCCGGCAGGCCCAAACAAGGATCATCGCACCAACCATTGCGATTACGGAAAACCAGGCAATGCTGGTCTGCCCGCCCGGAACGATAATAAAGGCCGCCAATAAGGGGCCGATGGCCGTTCCGGCCTGTCCGCCCACGACGAATATGGCCTGCGCCATGCCCAATTGTCCGCCTGAGGCTTGACGGGCCATGCGTGTGGCTTCGGGATGAAAAATGGACGAGCCCAAGCCCACCAAGGTCGCCCCGACCAGCAAGGCCTCAAACGAGAGGGCATAGGCCAGCGTCAACAGACCGGCCAGAGAAAACGCCATGCCCGCCACGATGGAATAGGGCATGGGTTTTTGATCATTGATATGGCCGACCAAAGGCTGGAAAATGCAGGCGGCGAGCTGGAATGTCAGGGTCAAAAGCCCGATTTGTCCGAAATCCAGCTGATAGACCTGCTTGATGATGGGATAGATGGCGGGCAAGAGCGACTGGATGGTGTCGTTGATCAGATGACCGAGGCTTAATGCGATCAGCACCGGAAACAGGGCTTTACCTTGGGTCATCTGCACCCATCCTCCATGAAATATGTATGTGAACGGATTTATTGAAGCAGCCTTGCAAACACAAGCCCTGTCTACCAGCCCCTCGCCATGCATGAGGCGCAGAACACCCGCCCCCGCCCGCACGCAAATATTGACAAAAGCCGCGACTTGGCGTGGCATGGGCTTTGAGAATAACAGCCAGAGGTGGGCAGCCATGATCGCAATCAAAGAAGATTTCGTGCAGGAAGAAGGGGGCGCCCTGACCTCACTCACCACCTATATGGACGAGCATAGCATCGACGCCATTACTGAGCCGCGCTATGCCGAACGGGGCCTGAATTATAACGGCATGTGGCGCCCGTGCTGGAGTTTCAACCTCAGCGTCAAAGGCCATGGCTACGAATTCAATTTTATCGATCAGGACGTGTGCGACCGCTATTTCAAACTCATCATCGACCATTTGAAAAGCCGCAGCTCCATACTGGTCAGCTAAACAGCGCGGTCACAGGGGACGGCAATTAGCCTTTGGCGCGCCGTCCTTTGGCAGCCGCGGCCTTGCGGCCAAGGCCCATGGCATTGGCCAGATTGCTACGCGCCGCCGAATAATTGGGGGCGACCATGGGATAATCGCTCGGCAGGCCCCATTTGGCGCGATATTCCGCAGGGGTCATATTGTAGCGGGTATGGAGGTGGCGCTTCAAAGACTTGAATTTTTTTCCGTCTTCCAAACAGATGATGAAGTCCGATGTCACGCTCTTGCGAACGGAAATAGCGGGTTCTTGTTGCTTGTTTTCATGCACGACTGGACGGCCAAGCTGGGTCAATGCTTGATGAACATTGTGAATCAGGGCTGCAAGCTCTGAAACTGGGACAGAATTATTAGCAACGTAGCTTGAAACAATGTCTGCGGTCAGGTCGATCTCGTTCTGATCTATCATAAAGTCTTGTTCATTTGTCTCGAGATCCATGATTACTACCCTTTTACGCAGTATGAATGACGCTTATCAATATTAAAACACTTCGGTGATTTATTTAATCGAATTCAATATAATGATTATTATCTAAATATTTCTAGGTCAATAAAAAAAACGATCCAATATATAAAACAAAAGCATAAATAAATTTAAAATCTATCAAATCCGGTCCATTTGACTTTTGCACCATGCCATAACATCTCATCACCCTGTTTTTGCACCCAAAAGGGGATACAGAGGGCCTTTGAAGAAAAACCAAGGACGCGTTTAAGTCCGAGCCCGTTCCCCCGTTATCATAGATATGCAGAGCAACTCACCTGTGAAATTGGACAGAATCATCCTTTTTCAGAAAAATTCTTCCTCGCTTTGTGACAAGGCCTTGCCTGAATGAAAGATAGTTGTCTGATAACATCGGCTGACAAGATGGGCGGCGCCTCGCAGATGGACCGCAAGGGCACGCGCTTGTCTGCGGCCTTGTCGCTGTTGTGCGGGATGTTTTTATGCGGATTGCCGCTCTCCTCTTTTGCCAGCGCGGGCGATCCCCCGCCCTGCAAGGGCGCTTTGTTTCAAAGCCCTTGGGATCATCAGATCACCGCGAATTTACTGGTGAAACGCGGCGAGCCATGCCAGATCACGCTGCGCATAGACAAGGTCAAAGAGATTGCGGTCACGCGCAATCCGAAACGGGGCAAGATAGAGCCTGTCGCAGAGACGGCAAATGTAATTTACACACCCAATAATCAGACAACCGGTCGGGACCGCTTTGTTTATCGTTCAACGCGCATGGGCAAGGACGACCGCGAAATGACTCAAACAATCATTGTCGAGGTCGAGATTCTCTCGCAATCCGATTACCCATATCATTTCGCCGTTGTTGATACGGGATTGCCGCCGCCTCCGCCTTTCGCAAAAGATCGGCCCCCGCCCGCAAAAGCGCCCCCCAAATAAAACCATGTGTCTTGATGGCCTTGTGCGGGAGACGCTGTTTCTTAAACGCAATGAGCCCCTTGCAGCCTTGCCTGAGCAGACGGCAAAAGCGCCTGACGGTTTTAGCGCAGCGGTGAAATCGGCAAGGGTATTGTAATCGTTGACCGCATGTCGCCGGTCAGCCAATCCGCACCGCCTTTGGGCGGCCATACTCCTTCGCTCACAGCCTTGGCACGAATGGCTTGGCGTTGGTCGAGGCTTTCATAAGGCCAGATATGTGTCATGCGCGGCTCCCCATCCAGCGCATACATGGCGGTAATGATCGGGGAAATCTTAAGACGCGGCGGCAATGCGGGCTCCCATGCAGCCAGCGTTCCGGCCACACCGCCATGCTTCAAGCGATAGGTACGGATTTCATAAAAGGATCCGTAATGACCGGGGGTCACCGGCGCGACAAAAGGAAAGCGCTGATAGGTATCAAGCACCATATCCACGATATGCTCGCTGGAAAAGAAGGGATCAATGGACTGGTAGACCCGCATCCTCTCTTGCGACAG
>Ga0209189_1001057_pt1 | contig 21043 bp, 20 predicted proteins | sample C_130820_EF_Meta_FD_187308 | JGI IMG/M metagenome (GOLD analysis project Ga0209189, IMG submission 187308) | Freshwater microbial communities from Lake Croche, Canada to study carbon cycling - C_130820_EF_MetaG (SPAdes) (version 3) | ecosystem: Environmental > Aquatic > Freshwater > Lake... | reverse complement strand
CCAATAGTTTTTTAAATACAGTATTAGATAATTTTAATAATGATAAATTAAAAGGTGAACTATTAAAACTTATGAATGAATTTACCAAAGAATTGAATAATAAGAATTTTAAATATAATACATTATCTGAATATTTATATGAAAATTATACACATCTAACAGATATAATAGTAGATGATATGATTACAGAAGATGATAAATATAAATTAATAATTGATTTAATAGAATATATTTTAAAAGAAAAAAATAGTAAAATAGATAATAATGGAAATTCATTTCAATCATTTTTTAACGAAAAAATAAAAAAGAATATATTTTTTATAGATTTATAGTCATCTCCAAAAAGTCAAAAACCTCTTTATGACTTTTGAATATTAAATTGACTTTCTTTTTTGTTTTTTTATCAAATAAACCTTTTTCATTTAATAAATATCCTTTTTTACTTGCAGCTTGTCTCATTTTTTTGGACATTTCTTGACCATAACAGAAATATAATTTATACCATATAAGTTCATTATCTGGAACAAATGCAATATCCATTTGACGATAATATTTATCTTTTGGTAATTTTACAATCCATATTTTCTTTTTATTTCCATCTAATAATGAATCATAAATAATACTTTTAAAAGTATTATAGATTGTATCCAATGAAATATCTGAGGAAGAGTATGATAAGATAAAATCCATATCCATGGAATAATTTTTACCTCTACTATGAGATCCTGCATCATGTATTTGATAATTTGGAAATGGTTTTATTTTATTTTTTAAATATTTCTTGTATAGTTCAATTGTAGAATAGGGGATATGTTGTTGTAAATCATGATAATATTTTATTCCTATTTTCTGTTGTTCTGTGAGTTGTATATTTTTTTGAATCAAATCATCTATTATATGTAGATCTTGATTTACCCATTCTTTCGCTTTTTCTGTACCGACTCCCCATATTTTCATAAATAATTTCCTAGATTGATATTTTTTATTTCCCTGTATCTCTTGATATAATTTTAAAGTTCCTGTGTCTATAATCTCAATGACTTTATCTTTCATTTTCGTTGACCATTCTGGTAAATCTTGAATTGAATAAACTGGTTCTTTTCTAGATTCAATATCATGAATCGCTTTTTTATATGATGCAATTTTATAAATAGTAGAGGGTTCTCTTTCCTCTTTCGATAGAATCTCATAATATTCACAAATTTCTTTAAAAATTGTTAATATATTCAATCGAATATCTGGATTCGCTTTACTATCTAGTTTATCTGGATTCTTTTGACGTTCTGGTTTACTCGGATTTGCTTTACTATCTAGTTTATCTAGATTCGTTCTATTATCTGGTTTACCCGGATTCTCTTTACTATCTAGTTTATCTAGATTCGCTTTACTATCTGGTTTATCTAGATTCGCTTTACTATCTGGTTTATCTAGATTCGCTTTACTATCTGGTTTATCTAGATTCGCTTTACTATCTGGTTTATCTAGATTCGTTCTATTATCTGGTTTACTCGGATTCTTTTGACGTTCTAGTTTATCTATATTCACCATCCATATATTTTTGATTTTGGCAATTTCACTTTTATAATTTATAGAATCGGTTTCTAATAGTAATGGAATATTCTCTTTATTTGAAAAGTGAACAATCTCTCTTAATAAAGGATTATCTTCTTCTGAAAACAATAATCCATTACCAATAGGAGAATGACGATTCACTCTTGAATCTAACTCTTTTAATGTATCATTCAAATGAATTAATCCAATCCATTTTGATTTTTTAAAAGCATTTATAAATTCATTCCATATTTTCAATTCTCTTATATTATACCCTGCAACAAATATATGAGCGGTATCCACACAAACACGTATTCTATAATGATACATTTTTGGTAATTGATTACAAATAAAAAGAATATCCTCATATATTCCACCTATACTATCTTTATTACCAACAGATGTTTCTAAATATAATTTTGTTTTAGATGTATGATCTAAAACATATATTATTGAATCTATGTAATGTTGAATACACTCTTCTTTAGTGATTTTTACTTTTTTTGTTTGATAATGTCCAAAATGGAGAACACATCCTTCTCCACCCATTTCATGACATATATTCATATCATAAATTAAATTATCTAATCCCCACTGAAATCTTTTATAAAATGGATCAAAACAGAAATTAATTGTATATATCGAATGAATAAATAGTTTCATATTATTTTCTTTTAGATATGAGCGAATCTCTTTTTTTTCAGTTATATCAAAAACATATTTCTTCTTTAATGTTGTATGTATTTTATCTCCTAAGAATATCTGTATGCAATTCCCACCTTCCTGTTTCATTTTTAAAAGAATATCCATAATATGAATGTATTCATTTGGATTATAATGACCACCAATATAAAGCATAACTTATAGATAGATAGTATTTTCTATATTTTATTTTATAATTTCTATATTTTATTTTATAATTTCTATATTTTATTTTACATCTTTCTACATTTCAAATATTGAATCTATTTAATCGATTCGACCCGAATATAATAAAATGTTTGCAATATTCGAAATTATATGTAATGCACAATGTGCATATGTAGAATACCAGAATCTTTTTTTTTCATAGTAATACACACCTAAAAAGTACATACTCACTGCAACAACCATAAGTGAATAATAAGGAATCATATATTGACTCCCATACGCTCTATATAGTTGATAGTTAAGTGCAAAGATAACATACGTCATATCTAGATAACGTCTCCAAGAATAATCTGGATAAATCCAATAATTTATAGAAGTTAGAAATACACCACCTGGACAAATAGATATATCATAATAACCATTATAGATCGCATACATAAAAGATCCAAATGATAGAAATGATATATTATAAATAATTTTATATTGTTCTGGATATAATATACATACCATGATGTCGAAAGGAAATAATATATTTTAGAATATTATTATTCTTTTATATCAAAAATATAATAAATTATAAATTATATGGGGAATTAAATCCAGATTTAAAAGTATTTGAAGGAAATACAGAATTATTGAAAGAATATTATTATTCTTTTATATCAAAAATATAATAAATTATAAATTATATGGGGAATTAAATCCAGATTTAAAAGTATTTGAAGGAAATACAGAATTATTGAAAGAATATTATTTAACCCTTTACATAAACATTTTATAATACTACTTAAAGAATCATATACCATGTGCACGATTTTAGATATTATTCAGGTAAAGGGTTAAGATATGGATAATTTGAAAGAAGAAGGTGAAAGACCTGAAAAGTATAGAAGAGAATACAAACTACAGTAAGAAATCAATAAAATAGACTAACCATTACATAAATGTAATTATCAAATATGTCGAATGTCTTTCCTGGTGCATTTGCACTATTGAAAAGAATTATTACAAATAACTCAGTGAGTTATGAGAGATTGCTTCGCAATCTGTCTCATTTTTCTTTTTGGTTTGTGTAATATTAATTAATCCTTTACCTGAATAATATCTAAAATCGTGCACATGGTGCATTATTCTTTAAGTAGTATTATAAATTGTTTATAAAAAGGGTTAATATATAAATAAATTTTTTTTAATGTATAAACTAATATTTAATGTATATGCACATACATTAATACATAAAATAACTCTGATTACCCCTAAGGGTAAGTAGAAATAAATTGATAATATAACATACAAGTATATTTTTTAATAATAATTAGTATTATTATTTATTATTAATCATATCATATAATTAATAACTCTTTTAATTATTCTTTAAATAAAATATTAAGAATTATAATTAAATCTGAGTAAATTAAATTAAATATATTATATATAATATTATGACATATCCTGATAAAAATGACTTTTATTATTTTGCGGTTTTCGATAGAACTTCAAGAGAACTTTTATATACAAAATATAATTTCAACTTTGATTTATATAAAAATGATTTTGAACTTTCATTCATAACAAAAAGAGAAATCTTTTACGATTTTTTAATTAGAAATAATACGGTATATGAAATTGAATTTTCTGTTAAAGAGGAACTTATAAAATATTTTTTTCCAATTACTAAACAGATTGTTAACTATTTTGAAAAATACTCATATATATTTCATCCAAATACAATGATTATTAGTCATCCATTAACATATGTATCATTTAATTTATTATTAGAAAATGAGTTTGAATTAGTAGATTATACAGATGAACAAGTTGTTCGAATTCAAGATTATATATATATTGACAAGGATTCAAAATACACAAAATATAATTTTATTTTTTATAATTATTCACTTGATTTTAATGTATGGGGAAATCATTTAACTGTTTTCACAGATTTTATAGTTCGTACTTTATTTATAAATAAAGTAATTATTGGAGCATATGGATACGGTTTTCCAGTAGAACCATTCTCTAAGTATTTTTATCAAAATGATATAGAATTGGATGATTATTTAATTCAATACTCTGTAACGACAAACATAGATAATGTTTATAAAAATATAAATAATATAAATTATAAATTATATGGAGAATTAAATCCAGATTTAAAAGTATTTGAAGGAAATACAGAATTATTGAAAGAACATTATTTAAGATATGGACAATTTGAAAGAAGAATTGTTCCATTTTATACTTACAATAATAATACAAATATAGATAATATTCAAAAATCAATCGTTATTGTTTCAGGTAATAATTCGAATTCATCAGGATTTTTATATCAGAGTACAAATTATGATATTATTAATGAAGTGAAACAAGTATATCTTGTATTTTGTTATCATGTAATTAAAGATATATTAAATAAAAATGTAATTAAAGTAACAATTGATTATAAAGAAACAGATAGACAAGTTGAATTTAAGATTATTGGTTATGATATGTATACTGATGTATGTGTAGCTATATATGACGCAACGTTAAATTATAATAAAATATTTAATTCAGATATAGAAACAAAATATATTCAGACCCTATATTTAGATTTATTTGAACATGTTAATATATCGGATGATGTATTTACAATTGGAAATATAAAATTAATTGATAATTTATCTTATCTAAATGGAAAAGTTATTGATCCAAAATATTCAGGTGTATTTTCAAATCCTTTTATGTTATCTATTCCGGAATCCTTATTACTTGAAATATATGGAAGTAAGGGTTTTTCTGGTTCTCCTATATTTAAAGGAAATGTAAATGAACCATCTACCGTTAAATGTATTGGAATGATTCAATTGGGAATTGGAGATTATTTACAGTATACTGTTGGAATTCGTTCATTTACATTAGGTAATATAATAGAAAATACTATTTTAAGATGGTTTTTGTATTCGAAATTATATGCAAATAATATTTCTATATTAAATAATTTATTATATGATGCATACCCAAAAAAATGGTTAGGAACAAAAAATTTTTATTATCATCCAACAGAATCATATAGAAAATTTCCGGAATTATCGAATTTTAATTATAATGGTGGTATTATTATTCAAGATTTTATAATTGGATTTAATTTTGAAGATCGTTATTTTATATATGATGCAATAGATCTAAAAAAATATACATCTGTACGCTTAGATACCCCTTTATTAAAGTCGAGAATGTATAATCGCTATATATATAGTTCTAGACGCCCAATAATATTAAAATCTATAACATTCTTTGAATCAATTAATTCTATGTATAAAAAATATGATTTAGGTAAATTTAAAAATCAGTATTCTTATGATATTATTACTTATGGATTAGGACAACTTGCAACTTACCAAAATAATAATAAATATTCGAATCCAATTTTGAGAGAATATCCAATATTAGAATTTGAATATTTTTATTATAATGGGTTAGAATGGATACTTGAAACTGAAAAAATAGGTGGAAATACAAAAGAATGGTATAATACATATACAAATTCATCGGGAGATATATTTTATCAACATAAATTTGAATATCCAAATATATTATTAACTTACACTCCCATATATTCTTATTATTTATTAGATGATACAACAGACTGCTTTCCACATAATGAAACACGTGATTTTAAGAATGTTCTTAGTTTAAAAAGTTCAGACCAATTTAAAATTATTTCAAAATCAGAACTTAACCCTTTACATAAATAATATCTAAAATCGTGCACATGATACATGATTCTTTACGTTTTATTATAAAATGTTTGTGTAAAGGGTTAAATAACTTTTTAAGTATAAATAAAATACAATTAAAATAAAATTAAATAAAATACAAGCAAGTAATTTACTGTAAAAATTTACTATTAACGATTTATAAAGTTTTATATATACTATTTTATATGACATATAAATATATATCATTGGGACGTCACTGTGATATTGCATTTAATATAGAAAAATATATTGGAAAAGAGTATACAAACTTTTTTGATTGGTTAAGAACTGATTTTAGAGCAGTATTAGAAATTTTAAAAACAAAAGATATTGAAACGATTCTTAATAAAAATAATATAAATATAGATAAAAAAACATATGCAAATGAGGGAGATATATTATTAAAATTAAAAAATATATCACAAAAAAATTTAATATGTTATTTTCATCATGATATGAAAAATTATAATTACAGATATTGAAATGGATAATCAAATTATCCAATTTATAGATAAATATAAAATAAGATATTATCGATTAATGGATTCAATAAATTCAAATAATAAATTAATATTTATTCATAAAGTAACTGGATTATTTGATGAATCGAGAGATGTAATTGATTTTAAAAATACTATATTATCAATTAATAAAAATACTAATTTTTGTTTAGTAATTTTAATAAACATTCCTGATAATTATGTATTTATATATAAAGATAGATTTTTGAAAATAAATATATCTAAATTAATAAATACAAATATAGATCCAACATGGTATTCTAGTGAGTTAAATTGGGTTGAAATTTTTAATATAATTAAAAATAATGTTCCAGTAAATTAATTCTAATATATATGCATAAACATACTTATAAATTATTTATAAATAATTTATAATAAATACTTGGGTAAATAATATAGAATATAAAATATTATTCAATAAACTAAATTCAGTGATTCGAATTCTTTTTTTTAGCTTCATTTTTATTCAGATTATTCTCATAAATTTCGGAATCTTTGAATTGAATAAAATCAAAAAGAGTTTGTAATATTTCACCCGTTGCACCACTATAACGGGATTGTGTATTGGACCGTAAATAATCCACTCCAGCAATATCAAGATGAATCCACGCTGTATTCTCTGGAACAAAATTAGATAAAAATGCTCCTCCCATAATTGTTCCCGCACTGATTTCATAACTATAATTTTTATAATCCGCAATCGACGATTTTGTCATATCAATATATTCCTTCCACATAGGAAGTTCCCATATCTTTTCATTATTCTTTTTACCATAATGAATCATTTTCTGAATATATGTATTATGATTCCCCATAATCACACTCGATTGATTACCAAATATAGCACCCGCCTGTCCCGTCAATGTTGCCACATCAATGCACAATGATGGTTTAAATAGACTTGAATATGCAAGACAATCTGCAAGGATTAAACGCCCTTCTGCATCTGTATCAATCACTTCCACTGTTTTACCATTATATGCGGTCAATATATCTCCTGGGTGTATTGCATTTGCATCTACCATATTTTCAACCAATGGAAGGATACCAATAAAGTGTCCATTCAATTTAAATTCGGATAATATTTTAAAAAGACCATAAACAATTGCACTTCCTGTCATATCTTCTTTCATATCACTGAAATTACCTCTTTTAATATTATATCCTCCAGAATCAAACATAACTCCTTTTCCAATAAGAACTGTTGGACCCTTTTTATTTTTTTTATTTTTCATTTTCAAATCATCTGATTTATATTCTAGGACAATCATCTGAGCTTGGAAATGACTCCCCTGATTCACACCTAAAATCAAATGACAACCCAATTTCTTTAATTCCTTTTCACGAATTACTTTTATTTTCACATTTTTCATAGACATAACATGTTTCTCAATATATTTTGAATAGGTATCAATGGTTAGAACATTTGCTGGTGTATTGATTAAACTTCTGACCTCATTTTGAACGGTTGCCCGATAAATGGCATTTTCAATATGTTTTTTGTTTTTTTTGTCCGGATGATAAAAATAATGGCTATGATTTACATTTTTAGATGGAATATTTGTTTTAAAAGATAAGAACTGATAATATCCTAATATATAAGAAATAACCATTTTTTGAATGATATTTGGGTTGGTCTCTCTTATTTCAATAAATGATGACTTCGAATGAACAGACATTTTTTTACCAATCATACCCATAATTTTATATAAATTCTCTAAATTACATTTAAATTTTTTCTGAAAAGTATAAAATACAAGTTGATAATTTTCATGATATAATATCTTTTCACTAATTGTATTCTCCTGTTCAAATATCTTTTTAGGAATCGTTTCAATATTAAATTGATGACAGATCTCTTTAATTTTATTTTCAATGTCATTACATATAATATAATTAAATATATCAACAGATGTTTTACCGATCGGATATTTAGATGCCACTTTAAAAGTATTATTCATTTATTAATGAATATATAGATATTTATTTATTGTTCGTATTTGTTATAAATCATTTAATTGATAATTTCTTTTTATTTGATAATTTCTTTTTATTATTATTATAAAGAATTCTTTTCATATCTTTCAATTTCTTTCATAACATGAATGAAATCCATTTTTAATTTATCTAATATGAATGTATTTCCAGAATATAAATTTACTCGAATAAGATGTAAAATAGTATTTTTTCTTTTTTCTAAATCAAGAATAATGATTTGATTGTTATTATACTCATCTCTCTTATTATTTTCTAAAGGAATTTTTAGTAATTCATTTTGAATAATATTTTCATATATTTCTTTTTTATTTGAACTTCCATATAAAATACCTAAACGAATTGCCTTTAATATATACAATTTCAATTTATATTCATTTGACATTTTATTTGTTTCTTTCATTATAGAATAAGATTCCATATTAACAAAATAAGAATTTAATTGTATAAATATAACTTATTATAATATTATATTAACGTATTATCATTTAATAAATTATTAATTCCTATTTTTATATTTTTATAAAATATGAGTATAGTATCAAAAAGTAATAAAAATTATATTAATGATAATTGGGGTAAATTAAAATGTTCTCCCATTGGTCCATTTATACAAATGATAGGTCTTGCACCAGGAGATCCAACAAAAACATCTCAAGATTGTAAATCATCTGAATTTAATGCTCAATTTGGTTCAAGTATGTTTAGTACAAATAAATTAACAAGTAAATTGGGATTTAATATTAATTTAATTACTAATCAATTACAATCTTTTAGAAAGATTATATCTACTATTCAACAAGAAGCATTCAAAGATTTATCACAAGTTGTAGGACGTTTAGTAGATATATATGCAAAAATTGGTAAGTTATTTTTTATATTAATAAAACATTTAAAAAATATACTTCGTATTTTTAAAGAAAGTGTTAATTTAGGTGCAGGAGTGACAAAATTAACCATTGCATTTATTAATTTATTAAGAAAACCTGTAAATGGATTAGTGAAATTGATGGGAAGAAAAAGATAGAGTATATAATCTCTATAAAAAATGAAATAATATATGAATAATACAATATATGAATAATACAATATATGAATAATACAATATATGAATAATACAACTTAAGATTCAAAAAATGAATGCCATTGAAGAATGGAACTTGCTTTCAGATGAGTTAACTCACGAATTAAAGAAGGTTGACATGAATATAGATAATATTGTAAAAGAGGATAAAGAGAAATACTATATATACTTGAATCAATTGGTATCGCTATATGAAAAAGTATATGAATGGTATAATAAAATAGATAAAGAGATACAATATTCTATCTCTTTTTCATTAAAAACAAATAAAAAAGAGTTTGATAAGAACCTTATCAAACGAAAAATAGATAATTATAGGAAACAAATTATATATTATCATACTTCTTATTTCATATATTTTATTTATAGTAAATAATTAAAACTCATTATTTATAGTAAATAATCAAAACTTATAAAAAATACAAGTATTCATACTCAATATTAAAAAATGAAAATAATTTGGTTTAAAATCATATATACTATAATATATACTATTACATAATTCACAAAAATGAGTACTGATAAAACTGTAGAAGAAATATACGTTCAAAAGACACAACTCGAGCATATTATTGATTTACCGGATACCTATATTGGGTCTATTGAAAAAACACAAATTGAGACATGGGTATATAATGAAGAAGAAAATAGAATCGAATTTAGGAATATTGAATATATTCCAGGATTATATAAAATATTTGATGAAATCGCTGTCAATGCAATGGACCAACACATAAGAATTGAAAATAACCCAGATATTATTCATAAATTGAGAACGATAAAGGTTTCCTTTGAAGGGAATAAGATAATCGTATATAATGATGGAGAAGGTATTCCCATTTTAATTCATAAAAAGCATAATATATATGTACCCGAATTGATTTTTGGAAATTTACTAACATCATCCAATTATGATAAAAAAGAAGAGAAGATTACAGGTGGAAAGAATGGATATGGAGCAAAATTAACAAATATATTTTCAAAACATTTTAGAATAGAAACAGTAGATTCAAATACAAAATTGAAATATACACAAAATTTTTATGATAATATGACGAGAAAAGACCCACCTGTTATTACACCCTATACACAGAAACCATATACAATCATTGAATTTTCACCAGATTTAAATCGGTTTGACTTGCAAGAGTTAGACAGTGATACAATATTATTGATGAAAAAGAGAGTTATTGATATGACGGCATGTACAAATAAAAATGTATCCGTATTTCTAGATGATAAGAAACTCGATTGTAAATCATTAGAAAAATATATTCATTACTATTTAGATCCAAATGTAGAGCGTGTATATGAGGAGGTAAATGATAGATGGGAGGTTGTGATTGCAGTGAATCCAGATACTAAATTTGAGCAGATTTCATTTGTAAATGGAATATGTACAATGAAGGGTGGAAAACATGTAGACCATGTCGTCAATCATATTACTAAAAAGATACAAACATACATGTCGACGAAGGGATTGAAAAGGAAAAAAGTGGATATTAAACCCGCTCATATAAAAGATAATCTCTTTGTATTTATTCGTTCTATTATTGTGAACCCTTCCTTTGATAGTCAGATTAAGGAATATTTAACAACACCATCGACGAGTTTCGGTAGTAAGTTCGAAATGTCTGAAAAAGGAATTGATAAATTAATCAAGACCTCATTGATAGAACGAGCGATGAAATTGAATGATTTTAAAGAAAATTTAGGATTACAAAAGAGTAGTGGACGAAAAACAAATACTATTCGAGGCGTTGATAAATTAGATGATGCAAATAAAGCGGGCACATTAGAATCCAAGAATTGTACATTAATTTTAACAGAAGGAGATTCCGCAAAGGCACTTGCAATATCGGGATTAAGTGTAGTTGGAAGAGATTATTTTGGAGTTTTTCCTTTACGAGGGAAGGTTCTAAATGTTCGAGACATTTCAATGAAAAGAGTTTCTGATAACAATGAGATTAGTTCATTGGTGAAAATATTGGGATTAAAATACAATGCAAAAACGAATATCAATGAACTCCGTTATGGAAGAATTATGATTTTTACAGATGCAGATGTAGATGGTAGTCATATTAAAGGACTTATCATGAATTTATTCGCAACATTCTGGCCCAATTTATTAGAGATTCCAGGATTTATTATTTCTCTTGCAACACCTATTATTAAGGTCAAAAGAAATAAAGAGGTTCATGAGTTTTTCACAATGAGTGAATTCAAGAACTGGGAACACTCCATTGTAAACATTCGTCTATGGGAAATAAAATACTATAAAGGGTTGGGCACAAGTACCTCCGAGGAAGCGAAATCCTATTTTACGAATTTCAATGAAAAAAATATATCCTATTTGATTGGAGAAGATACGGAAGATGAAAAAAACCGAACTTTATCGATAGATAAGATTGATCTGGCATTTGATAAAAAACGATCCGATGATAGAAAAGTATGGTTAAAAACATATGACAAAGAGAGAATTATTGAACAAAGTCAGAAGAATGTATTCTATCATGAATTTATTGATAATGAATTAATTCATTTCTCGAAATATGACAATGAGAGGTCAATACCATCATTATGCGATGGTTTAAAACCATCTCTTCGTAAAATCTTATTTAGTTGTTTCAAAAGAAACCTGAAAAAAGAGATTAAAGTTGCACAACTTGCGGGATACATTAGTGAAAACAGTGCATATCATCATGGGGAGCAGTCTCTCTACGATTCGATTATTGGAATGGCACAAAATTATGTGGGGTCCAATAATATAGAACTCTTAGAACCCAGAGGGCAATTTGGAACAAGACTTGCAGGAGGGAAAGATTCCGCATCTCCAAGATACATTTTTACACTTTTATCGGAAATGACATTCCAAATCTTTAATTCAAATGATAATGAGTTATTGGAATACAATGAAGACGATGGAAAAAAGATAGAACCAGTATGGTACATCCCCATTTTACCATTTATATTAATTAATGGTACGGATGGGATTGGAACTGGATTCAGTACAAAAATTCCCGCACATGATCCTGAAATTGTAGTTCGTAATTTGATTCATCTGATGAATGAGGAACCCTTGGAAAAGATGATTCCCTATTACAGAGGATTTAAAGGAGTTATTGAATTCAAGGGGACCAATGATATAGGAATTGAACAGTATATTAATCGTGGGAGAGTTATCTTCCCGGATGATACAACAATGATTATTGAAGAATTACCTATTGGGAAATGGACGGATGATTACAAAGCATTTTTGGAAACATTATTATATGACAGACAATGTGATTCATCTACTGCAAAAACCATTACGAGGCCATGGATTATAGATTTTAAAAATAATTCCACGGAGAAAGTAGTTCATTTTACAATCAAATTTAAGAAAGAGGATTTACATGAATTGAGACTTAAAAATGATATTGAAAATGTATTCAAGTTAACAGATACCAAATATACGAATTATACCAATATGCATTTATACAATAGCGGTGGTATTATTACGAAATATGAAAATGTGGAACAGATATTACATGAATTTTATATGATTCGTCTCGCATTTTATGTAAAACGAAAGGAATATTTATTACGAGTATTACAACACGAATTAGATATTTATCAAGCGAAGATTCGATTTATTGAGGAATTCATTGATGGAACAATTGATATTATGAGAAAAGAGGATGAAGAGGTTCAATCTATATTAGAGGAACGAAATTATCCTAAATTCGGAAGTAATGAAAATACAAGTGTCGAAGAGTTCAGTTATGATTATTTACTCAATATGAAAATTAAATCTTTAACTAAAAAGAAGATTGAAGAATTAAAGGGATTATTTGAGAATAAACAGAGTATCTATAACGATTTGTCTGTTAAAACCGAAAAAGAATTATGGAAAGATGATTTAGATACATTTTTGGTATCTTATCGAAAAAATCTAAAAGAATACAATGAGATATTAGATGAACAGCGTAGTAAACTTATCCATCCAACTCAATCGAAGAAGAAAGTGGTTGTTAAAAAGAAATAATCCAATGGATTGATTGATTTACTATTTATTCAAAAACATTTATAAATAAAATGTAAATAATTAATAATTCATCTAAACAAAATTATAATACTATTCAAAAATTATATATATATTTATATATAATTTTTAACTATTTATTTTATATCATATTTGAAGAAACTTTCACCTTGTGAATAATTTTGAATATTATATTGAATATTATTTCTTTATAAATTCTTTATGATTATCAATTATACTTTTACAATCTACTTCTGTTAATGTTTTTATATTATAATTTTTAGGTATTTTATAATTCTTTTTATGAAAAACAAAATAATTCCCATATTTCCCATTTTTAATTTCATAATCTCCTATTTTACGATTGGATTGAATGATCGGATATATATCTTCTAATTTCAAATTCGTTGGATTCTCGACATATTCAGCGGGTAAAGTATAATTCTTATTATGATAAAGTATATAATGTCCATATCTCCCCTTCTTCAAATATATTGTTTCATTTTCATATTCTCCCATAACAACATCATTTGAAAGGGTTGAGGATGTTGAACCATTTGAACCTCTATTTGATTCTATTATAGAAACATCGTCCAATTGAATGGTATCGATCGAGTAAGAATCCGGGATTTTAACAAATATTGGTTTCTTACGCATATTTCTTTTATATTTCTTTTCAATAACGGGTCCATACTGTCCATGATAAACAGATATTACAAATTCATCCATTTCCCCCAATTCTCTTTTTGAATTTAGATTTGAATCCGTCTCTGAATGACGACATGTTTTTTCCTCTTTCAATTTACCGACCATTGGATGAAATATTTCATAAAATGACTGAACCACATCAACCCATTCTTTTTTATTGTTATCATTATCAACAATAATTTTATCTAAACTATCCTCCATCTCTTTGGTGAATTCAGTATGAAATATGGATTCGAAATGCATCTGTAAGAAGGTTGATGTCTTCCTTCCCATTTCGGTAGAAAACAGTTTCTTTTTCTCTTCTCCGATTTCAATCTCTTTCTCCTTTTCTTCGATATGCAGCGAATTCAATAATGTAATGATACAAACATTCTTTTTCGTCCCTTTTTTATTCAATACTTCAACATATTTTCTCGAAAGTATTGTATCTATTGTGCTCGCATAAGTCGATGGTCTTCCAATACTCTCTTTTTCCATCTTTTTGATCATGGATGATTCATTATATCTTGGTGGAGGATTCTTCATTTTTTCATGTGATTCTATCTTTTCTCTGATGACAATTTGGTCTTTATGAAATACTCTATTTTGATTCATATCCCGCTGAACAAGAATATCATCCTCATCCCCCTTATTTTCCTCTTTAAATTCTTGATATACCTTTCGATATCCCTCAAATAGGAGTGTCTCAATCTTGGATACAAACATCTCTTCTCTATTGGATATTCCAATTTGAATTGTATTTTTATTCCACTCGGATGCCGACATTTGTGATGCAACGGTTCTTTTCCATATTAATTGATATATTTTATTTTCTATTGGGTCCATTTCAATTTCCGTTTTTAAAATGTTTGTGGGTCGAAGTGCCTCATGTGCCTCTTGTGCATTTTTTGATTTCGTCTTAAAATTTCTTACTTGTAAATATTCTTTTCCATAGTGATTGAGTATATACTCTTTCATTGATTTTTTAGATTCCTCGCATAAAATCGTACTATCTGTTCTATGATATGTTATATGTCCATTCTCATATAATTTCTGTAATATACTCATTGCATTTTTAGAGGAGATACCATAACGACTTCCTATATCTTGTTGTATTGTAGATGTTATATATGGTGCAGGTGGTTTCTTCTCTACTTTTTCATTTTTAATATCATTTATCTTATAGACTGCATCTTTGGATGATTCTAAAAAAGAATATACATCTTCCTTAGTATCAAATGATTTATCCAATATGGATTGTAATCCATTCTCAAAATATCCATACGTTCTATAATATGAAGTAGACGAATGCTTCTCAATCTCATTCTCTTTATCAATAATAATCTTTAAACATACCGATTGAACTCTACCCGCTGATAATTTGGGGCCGACAAATTTCCATAATAAGGGGGATAATTCAAACCCAATTAAACGGTCAATGATTCTCCTTGCCTGTTGACTCATAACCATATCCATTTGAATCTGTCTTGGATTTTGAACTGCTTTCTGTAATGCCTCTCTTGTAATTTCATGAAAAACAATACGATTCTTTTCATTTATATTTAATTTAAAAACAACGGCACAATGCCATGCAATCGCTTCTCCCTCTCTATCTTCATCCGCTGCAAGATATACCCTATCAATTTGATTCTTTTTTAATAAATTGTTTATATCATCTATCTGCTTTTTTCTTTCGGCAATAATCTTATATTTTGGATGAAACTGATTCTCTATATCAATCCCTAAACTCTTCTTTTCTAAATCTCTTATATGTCCAAAGGATGCCATTACAATATATTCCTTTCCTAAAATCTTTTCAATCGTCTTTGCCTTTGCGGGTGATTCTACAATTAATAAATTCTTCATCTATTATTCTTTCTATTTTCCCTTTTATATTCTGAATTTAATATAAAAGAGTATTGTATTAAAAATATATGTTATCTTCGAAGTTCATATTTACCTTTTTATTACTATTTTATCAAAAAGTTATTTCGTGTATTCAGAAACCTTCATTCTGTGTAAATTGTAAATATATTTTACCAGAAATTGGTAGAAATGCATTCAACCATATCCAATATAGTAAATGTTTATTATACCCAATAAGAAAAAGAGATAATTATTACTTGGTTACAGGTAAAGATAATCATTCAACATCTAATGATATGCAATCATTGATTGATTTAACCGTTGATTATGATTATTGTATAAATGTAAGAAAAGACGAAAAAAAATGTGGAACAAAAGGTATTTATTATGAGAATGAAAATTAATTTATGATTCAATATAATTAAACCTATAAATGAATTCTAACTTTAATTTGTTAAATAATAGTTAAATAATAGTTAAATAATATAAAACTTCATTATCATTTATATATATGACAACAATTATAATAAAAAATAATAATCGTATATTGATGAAAGAAAATGGAGAAGAAGTGAATATAAATGATGGAGATATAATTCAATATACTGGAATTTACTATAAAAAGATTAATGATATTGTTGAAAGGGTAGAAATCGAAACTATTTTTATAGGAATCATTGAAACATGTAGATCACGAGATACTCATATAGAAGGAATATATGTAAGACCATTATATATATGGGATATAATGAATTGCGAATGGTATAAAATTTATATATTCAATCCACCTCAAACAAAATATTTTTTATATCCTCATCTATTGATATTATCCCAATATAACAATTACAGTTCTTGTTATTATCCACTTTATTTTTTAGATACTTGTGAAAATAGATCTTTGGATGATTTCATAAATATACAAAAACCATTTAATCTATTTGATTCTTAATAATTTATATTTCATCTATTTCTTTCCCGTAAAATATTAACAGATATTTTTTTCTTCATGAAATGGTAAATAGAGTAATAAATAAACGGCATAATAAATCATTACAGAGTTAATCATCCAACACCACATAGAACCCATAGTATGATCACTTTTATAATTATAATAGGATATAACTAGTAAAATAATACCGATTGCAATTCCAAATCCTTTTCTTTCATAAACAAAACTAAACAATAAGAAAAATAACCATATTATTAGAACATAAGGAGTTAACTCAAAGAATTTCCATCTTAAATGACCTCTTACACTGATTACAGAATGAATATTTTTAGTTGAATATTTATAAATTAAATATGGAATGGTTAATATGAAATAGACGGTTAATAATATATTTCTTACCTTTTTATCCGATAATATCATAATACTAAAAACGGGTTGAAGAAATATTAAAAATGTACCGATAATAGAAAATAATTTATTATAAAATTTACTATATATATTGTGCCAGATAAAGAACTCTATCAATTGCATGAAAATAAATGACATAAAGAAAAGATAAACCCATATATTATTTAGTTCTTGTATTTTGTATTGAGTATACGCATTATTATATATAATAAGTAATAATACAAAACTGCTAAATAAGAATGTATTTAATGAGATATGCTCATTCCAACACATTATTTATTATATTATGATATATTATATCTTATTGAAGATATAATTTATTATATGAATATAAATTATTGGAGTAATCATTTATTATATGAATATAAATTATTGGAGTAATAATTTATTATATGAATATAAATTATTATATAATGTTAATAAAATATTTAATACCCATTTTATTATTGTTGGGGTTTTTCTTATATGGTATGATGTTATCAAAATTAATAGATTATATGTTTGATGATTTTGAAGAGGATATAGGAGATGTTTATATACTATTCGAAATATTTTTTGAAATATGTCTCGCATATGGAATTTATTATATATCATTGGAATCCATTTATTATATTATGAAAATGATAAGAATTCAATATAATGATTCATATTTAATGGCATTCTCATTCGGTATCTTTTATAATATGGAAAAATATAATCATAAATTATCACATATATGGATGAAGTATGCTCATATTTAATGAATAATTATTCAACTAAATAATAATCTTAAGAATTAAATTTAGATAAAGTTTTAATCCAAATTTTAATTATATTTAATTAAATAATTCATTTAATTAAATAATTCATTATATTTCATGAATTGTTTTAATTTTTTTATAACTCTATTATATAATGCAAGATTATGCACCTGTATTAAATCAAAATTATGCACCCGTAGTAAATCAAGGGTATTATGATATTCCCATTCATAATTCTTTATCCAATGTAGAAATTCGTGATCCAGTTAAAAATATGGACCAATATAACTTTAATAAGAACATTAACACGACAATTAATGATAACAATATGAGTATTGATGTAAAGAGTCATCCAACAGTTCCATCTGCGTCATTGTATTATGAAACGGACCAACCGATGTCTTCTTATTATAAACCAAGACTTATTAAAAAGAAAGAGTATACAGTAGAACAGTTTTCAAATGATATGCATAATTATCTAAATGTTCAATCTATTCCAAATGCGTCATCTGCTTATGTTCCCAATTACTCTTATTATACACCACTGAATACTCTACCTGATACAATTCAACATAATAATATGATGGCATTACCCAATGAGTTTGTTCCTCCACAACAAAGTATCCAACAAAGTATCCAACAAGGTCAACCCCAACAACTAAATAAACAAAAATGTATTCAAAGATTAAATAAATATGATCAAGAAGTGGTTCAACAACAAAAACAAATTCATCTACCTCGAAAATCTGCTCAAGAAATTGAACAAAATTATAGAAAAAAGAATGGAAATTCACTAGAAGAAGAATCTTTAAAAAGAAAAGATAGTAAAAAATTTAAATCGTCAAGAAGAGAAGTAGATAAATCCAATTCATCTCGTGAAAATCCAACAACAATGAATTATATATGTATTATTTTAGTATTATTAATTATTTTATTAATAATTTATATTTTATATTTACATAAAAATATGAAATAATTTATTATTATTAATATTATTCTTTTTACTTTTATTTACTTTTATTTATTTTTATTCTTACATAAATTATTTATTTTTATTCTTACATAAATAAATATTTAACTAAGACCTAATTATTTAATTATTATTTAAGTGAATATTTGGGTAATTGCAATTTTTTAGGTTTTTTAATTTAAGAGATTTACATTTTGGGTCATCCGAAGGAAGACCATTCATTAAACTTGCACAATTGGGGTTATACATTTTGGAAGGACAAGAAGACGCATAACGAGTTTGACCTCTAAGATCACTTTCTAAATCAACTAGATTCCCGGAATAAAGAGAAACATCATTTCCGCCCACAACACCGAATTCAATTCTGCATTTTGCAGTATTGTTATATTTGCCCTCATACATCATATAATCTAAGGGAGCAGTTGATTGTTCAAGAGATTTTTGATAAGCACAGTTATCATATGATAATCGATTGGAACTCATTTTAATATATACAGATATTTTTTTTATAAATAATATCTTGAATATAATTATATGAGTTTTAATCGATTAAAATATGATAGTTGTAATTTAAAAAAGAATAATGAAGAATCAATTGGTCCAGGAAACTATATGATAGATACCCCATTAATAAGTGATAAAGTTTTTAATGATAATCCCAAAATTGTGAATCAAAAATCGGGTGTGTCTATTCCTAAAAATGTAGATTGGCGCTTTTATAATGGTCCAATTGACATTGAATCGAGTCTTTGGAATTTAAATGAACCAAGTTCCAAATGTAATAAATACAAACCCCCTTCTTACATGTCATCCGAGGTTGTAAATCCAAAGATAATTAATTTTCCTTCAGAAGATACCCGATTATCAAATCCTGTAATGAAAGAGGCATCATGCAATCGATTTGAAACATTATGTTTGAATCCACAAGAGAATATATTCTTTCCTACTGATAGTATGGTATCTACAAGAATTGTATTTAAAGATAACCATCGACCCATGATTCATAAACCCAATGTAAATGATATGAATCCCAATGAAAAGATGCGATCTTCTCCAATGATTAATAATGTATCTGGAAATTTCACAGAACCCATGTATCAATATGATGTTTGTGGATAAAAATAAATATTTATAATTATTTAACCCTTTACACAAACGTTTTATAATACTACTTAAAGAATTGTACACCATGTATACGATTTTAAATATTATTCAGATAAGGGGTTAAAAAAAAATTTTGTTCTAAATTACTAATTATTGTTTTTATATCTTCATTATTTAATAAATTATTATTTATAATTGATTTTATGGGATCATTATAAATATCTATTGTAAGTTTTGTTGATATGAATATTTTTAATAAAAATCGAATATATAAAATATTTTTATGTATTTTTATAATTTCACTAAAATAAGTATTACAGTAATTTATAAGTTTAATATATTCTTCTATAAAAATTATAAATTCTTCTTCATTCATATTATCTTTCCATTTTATTCGGGATAATTCATAAAGTTCTTTATCTATTAGTTGTTCTATTAAAGAATAAATATTATCTTTCATAGTTCTAAAATTAGTTAAACTATTATTTGAAGATGACATTAATATTATTATAAATATAAAAAAAATATAGTGTA
>Ga0209189_1001054_pt1 | contig 21070 bp, 27 predicted proteins | sample C_130820_EF_Meta_FD_187308 | JGI IMG/M metagenome (GOLD analysis project Ga0209189, IMG submission 187308) | Freshwater microbial communities from Lake Croche, Canada to study carbon cycling - C_130820_EF_MetaG (SPAdes) (version 3) | ecosystem: Environmental > Aquatic > Freshwater > Lake... | reverse complement strand
CTTTGCAAATTCCGTGTCTGCCATTTGTTAGTGTTCGTGTATCAAAAATTCAAATTAAAACGCTCCTTGAAAACGGATTTGATTTCCACTCGGTAGATACATGCAAGAAATGTCAATTACAAGCGAGCCCTCGTACGTTGTTCGGAGAGAGAATGCTATTCTTCCTCCGGAGCGATGGTGTCGAAATGGAAACGCATGTCTCTGGGGAAATTGCAAGTTCAGACATGAACGATGCAAGCATTACGACGCATGGATCAAATCAGGAAAATCCGGACGACCATTGTGTCGATCATTTCTAACGGATCCATCTTCAAACAAGTCTCCGGAGAACGGGGGATGTAGATACGATCATCGAGATCGAAATACATTGCTCGAATTTGTGAAGTATCTTCCGTGTTCTACAGACGAAGTTCTTTGGGAGAGCTTTGTCGACAAAGGAATTCGCGAGGCTGCAAATGACGTCTTCATTGTGTCTGACATGAAGGATCATGACATTGAACTTCTTTTGCGAAGTCTAGAGAACGAGGATATCGAATGGGAGTGGTGCGGAAAAGACTACATCCATATTCTCTTCTAATCTGTCAATGAATTACGTTCGTGTTGATTTTGTGTACAGATTTACATATTCGCCAACAGATCCTATTTTTCAATCGGTGCAGAAAGAGTGCATTTCCGAACACATTGAATTTCGAGTTCGAAAATTGAATGTGGAGGAGTACGATGAAGATCGAGATATTCTACGGAGTCCTGCATTGCAAGTATATTATATGAACACGTTTGATACAACGATATACCCAGAATTTCGATGTCTAGATATTCTGCGACGTGTTCTCGATCGTCTTTTTCAAGAACAAATGGTGTGGAAATCGAAACAAGATATCTGGGAATCTAAGATTCAACAATTGAGAATTGCGTACAAAATATTGAAAACGGATTCTCAAAAATTACGACAGATGTAGTCTAAGAACACAAGATGAGCGCAAACAAGCAGATTGACAGCCTTAAGAATGAGATTGCTGAGCTGCGTGCTGAGTTTCAAGAACTGAAGGCTTTCGTGGAGAAGATGGGATCTCCTCCACAGGCTGAGAAGAAGACTCGCGCGAAGAAGGACGACGATGACAAGATCGAGGTCTGTCGCAAGAACATCGCTCTCTGGCAGTCAAAGCTAGACGATGGGAAGGTGAAGGACGTCGAGAAGCAGCAGGAGAAGATCGACAAGGAGAAGAAGAAGCTTGACAAGCTTCTCGGATCTGTCGAGGAGGAGTCTCCCAAGAAGGCTCCGAAGGAGTCACCAAAGCAGGAGAAGAAGGACAAGCGTATCAAGCGCTGGTCTCCTGCGATGACGACTGCACTCACCAACGCCCTGAAGAGCGTAGATCTTGAGTTCAACGACTCCAACAAGAAGGAGTGTGTCGCGTACATTGAGGGAATGAACGACGACGACTACTCCGGCGAATCTCTTACAACCCACATCAAGAACTTCGCAGAGAGCAAGCGCCCTGCGAACGCAGGTGCCGGCTACGGACCTCCTCCTACTCCGGAGGAGGACGAGGCGAAGAACCAAGCGGAGTCTGAGAAGGATGAAGGAGAGGAGGATGAGGAGTACATTGAGGTGAAGTTCCAACAGATTACCTATGCAGTAGGTGAGAAGTCAGGACGTGTCTATAAGACTGTGGATGGAGAGGATGTCTTCACAGGCGGGTTCATTGGAAAGGGCCAGTTTGAGAAGATGAAGCTTCCTAAGGCATAGACTTGTCTTCCCAAAAGACAAGTTGACAGCATGGGAAGCATGTCTGCATGAATGTATTCACACCTAAACAATCAAAAAGTATCTTTGGAACATAGATAGTTTTTAACTGTGGAACCACATTCAGAGTTGTATCATCATACTGTTTCCAAACATACTCCAATGTGAGTTGCTCAGACTCACGATCATTCTTCATCCAGAACTTTAGAATATCATATTCAATACTGTCGTATGGAATAGAAATAACTGATTCGATATGACTACCGTTGTATGCCATATCCAATACTTGTTTCCATACTTTTTGCCACTTGTCTTTGTACACATCAGGTATCATTACTATACAGACACACTCTCTACGTAAACATCTGATGACGAGAACAATCGAATCCAGAATACAATCATAGGAAGTCCCCAGAATGCAAACCCAGGTAAAAAGAATGCAAGTGCTCCCCACAAGTACGGACTAATCAATTGGTTTCCAAAACGGTAGGCAATAAATACAGACCATGCATATAGAAATGTTCCTAAGAATTTAAATATGGCGGAAAATAGGATTCCAAACAGACTCGATGCGCCATCTTTGAGTGGATGAGGAGCTTCCTCTTTTGGAGGTGCACTGAGTTGAAACGGTTGACCATCCACAAGTACATCTTCCGATGCAGCTCCATTTAATGTGTACTGTACAATCAGATTTTTTTGCTTGTTTGGGTTCGGGTCAGGTAATCCTAGCTGTTTGAACCCAACTGTAATATTGATCGATCCATCTTTCATTAAATCCTGAAGAGCATTTGTGACGTCTGTATAATTTCCTGCATATCCATATTCACCTTTCGTAATTTGAAGACCGGACGCATCACGTTTGGGAGGTGCATTTATATGTACTAATTCTCCGTCTTTGGCGGTGATGCTGTTGGAGCTTCCGCCATTTATACTGTATCGGATCGATGCACTTTTCATAACACCTGGAGATGGATCCTCCATTCCAAACGTGGCAGGACTCACTGTAAAGTTTATAGTTCCATCGTGAACCTGTTTGGACACAGCGGATGTAACATCTGTTCCTGCATAGGTCGCATTTTGTATAACTAATCCTGTCGACATTCTTATTATTATGAAGAGAACACGACATTTGCAATTCCACTCATAACTCGCAGAAAGTTATAGGATTCTACAAATGCTCGAACATTATACGTGTATGCCAACGTATTTCCTGATGTCTTTTGGACAATGTATACAACATCGTTCGCTGCGTACAACCTGTTTCCTTGCTTGTCGACAGCTGCAGGATTCACAACCGTTGGATTTGGATTGTTTGCAGTCGATTTCAGCACGCATACATTGTTCGGTGGAGCATTCATTCCCACCATAAATCCAAGTGGAGGTTCTACATACGTATTTCGTAGAATCGTTTTGTTGAACTGAGATCCATTAATGTGTCCGGATGGCTGACCTTTGTCATGATCGAGTGCGAAAGAGTACATGTACATTCCTGCAAGCTCTGTAATTGTAGTTCCTGTATTGTGACGATAATTCTGAATATGACTAAAGAATTCAACTTGTTTCGTATTGAATCGCTCTTTGCCATCCAAAATAATTGCAGATTCTAATAAAATATCTCGTGACGTAATACCCGTAGACTCTTGAATTCCTGCACTATACCATGGTGTCATATAGTGTGAATTGCTTTGCAGAGGAGATTTATTTGGATCGACCCAATTTGTATAGTTATCATAATCATTCTGAAGAGCACGATCATTGCGTTGTGCAACCCAAATGACTCGCGTACATAAATTTCGTAGCATTAATTCTAGATCGTTGGAAGGACCATATTGTCCCAGTGCTTGACGTACATCTATTTGTGTGACCAGAAACGAATGGTCTGTCGATGCAATATGTGCTAATTCTGCGTCCGATACAAAAATATAGTTTGCCTCGATAAAAGGATTCATATTCCATGACGTCAGTGCAGTGTTGGTCGGCAGCGTGCTTTGAAGTGGTGGGGATAAAAATGTAGTTATATTTGGAGGGGGAGCAATCCGTGTTCCAAAGGTTGGACTACCAATGTCTGTATCCAATACCGTGTACAACTGATAGATGTTCTTTAGATCGACTACAATATCCACTTCGGAGTGCTGCAGTGCAATCAATGGGAGCGCGCTTCCAATACTTTCACAAAACCAAAAGTGAAGAGGAATCGTTAATACTCGTCCTGCAATGGATGGAGCAGATGCGGAGGAAGTCGATATAGAGTGAGGATACTGGTTCATTCGGTCAAACGCATTCGCAGGATCATACATTTCCACAACATGTCCAACTAATTCATTCAATACTTTTTTCTTGTTTGCATCGAACTTTGTGTGTGCATACAATTTCATCCATTCTCCAGTATGACGCACAATTTCTTGACCATTAATTGTTACTGCAACATAGTTGATCAAATTGTATCCAATATTCCTCACCCACTGGAACTCGTATCCAATCGCGGTAGCATCCGGAGCAAGTGTTGGGCTCCCGTGTGGAACTGAGACAACCGGAGAGTAAATATCCGGAAGCTGAATACTTAGGTAACAGTCATGAAGTAGCTGAGCATACCTCTCTGCTTTTGCAGTCAAAGTGAGGCTTCCGGAAGGAGGCAAGCTCATGTTCTTGGTTCGAAAATACAATCGAAAATGTTCCATCGCAAAATCCGAATGACGTTTATACATTCCTCGAAAGTAGGTAAAGGATGGGTTTCCAGTCACCAATTGATCCTGTGCTCCTTTTCCTACTAATTGCATGAGTCCACCGGGCATTCTCTATATTATTCTTTGCATGTGTTTAACTTCCTCCTTTTTGGTACGTGCATAGTGTTGCGAGTGGGTTGTGCTTGATAGGGTCAAAGGTACTGCAATCACAGAGACGCGTACCAACTATACTTTTTCCAACTTGAGTCGTGTAATCCGATGCCTGAAATGCTTTTTGGTCTGTTATATCGGAAGAAGGATTTCGAATACGCGAGCTTCCAAATGTACGAAGAGGAACATCTATGCCTTTTCCATCATCCACAACATTCACAATCAATCCGTTCGTATCCATCACAAACCCTTTGAACGAAAGATCCGAATGTCTTGTGCCAATAAATCCTTGTAGTTTTCGAAGCTCGGTTGTATGCAGACCAATATCTAGATCTGTAGGTATATTTTGAATTGCTTTGTATGCCCCACAATCTAAGTGATCAAACACCCATACTTCTGTAATTTGGTGCAATTGCTTCGCAACAGCTATGTGATCAAACAACGTAGGACCCCAATTCACACCTAGATAGTGTGTTCCATCCAACTGTATTCCACCTGGATACGATCCTTTGCTTGTGGATGCGCGAAGTGTAGGGTACGATGTATACGACTGGTTTGCACCCAAGGACGAACCTGCAAGAATAAATAGATCATAATTGAACTTCACTTCTTTGTAATTGAGTAGAAACCAAGACATCATCTCTAGAAAACGAGGATCAATACATCCAAGTACAAGCACGCTTGCACCACTTGTGTTTGGAAAGTGTTGTGTAGAGACAACATTTCCTGTATAGGTAGTGAGTGCAGTCGTTGATCCGGATGGATGATCAAAATAGTAACCGAAAATATTCGATCCAAAAATTGCGCTTCCGGTTGCAGTGGATCCTGCATTCGTATAAAATGTATGAGCATCAATAAGCCCAAGGAGTGTTGTAAACTGAGCGTTGTGACCCGTGGACGTGTCCGTTCCACCACATGCACCATATGCACCACAATCTAAATGATCAACAATTAGAATTTGCTGGACATCATGTAGAGTAATTGCAACTTGAATATGTTCAAGCAATGCTGTTTGCCAATTGTTTCCTGTGGACACGACCGAACACAATCCAATTCCACTTCCATGTCCAGTAAGGTTTCCACCCAATGCAGATCCTGCCAAGACAAATAAATCATACGATCCGACCAGTGTGTTAAGAAGGTAGTCTTCCAGTGCAGCCGTAAATCGAGGATCAATGCATGCAAGTACAAAGGTGTTTGAGTTTTCATTGTTGGGTGGAATTCCAACAATCGGTTGAATTTGAAATGTACTGTTTGGCAACAAAGCAGACCCTCGAATACGTTTCAGTCGAATCCAATCCCCTGCAGACATATTTCGAGTTCCACGTTGGTTGTTGGATGATGCCATATTATGAGACTACAGAGAAAAACTGGATTTCTCCTGCAGCCTTTCGAATTCCAAGTCGGAGGAGTCGTTGCGTATCCCGAAATGCAGGTGCATCAAAGATTTCATTCGTGTCCGGATCCAATATTAATGTGATTCCTTTTACTTTTACAAGCTGTAGCTTTCTCTTTCGTCGTGAAATGTTTCGCAAATACAATGCATCTCGATCGTCGCTTTTGAAGCTAGGATTGTATGCTAAATCATCTCCTTTTGTGGTTGTGTCGAAACGCATACAGTGAATGACTGGAGTTTCTCGGGCATGCAGACGTCTATGTATTTCACAATCAATTGCTGCTTGTTTCAGAAGCAATGATAAGTTCTTGATAATTCGTCCTTTTTCATACGCGACTTCATACAAATATTCGTCTGCGCTCATAAATGTTTCACGTGCTCCATCTCCATCGTACCGTTTCAACACAGTATCGTTGCGGCGAATTGGTACTTGATTGGGACCTTCATTCGAAGTTTGTTGGTCTGCAGTGAACACAGACATATACATTTTCACCACAACAGTTCGTTGCTCCATCGGTAATTTACGATGAGAACAAATACGGATTGCACGCCCAATCACTTGATCAATACGTGCAGGATTCCAGTACGGTTCCATAATATGGACTCGGCGTACATCTGCTAATGTAATACCTTCTGCAGCAGCAGACGATCCTAGAAATACACATAAACGGTGCTCCCGAATTGAATCTTTCAGTGATTGTGGAAATGTATCCCCATAATCTTGATTGAATACTTGTCGAGCAAGTTCACGTTCTTCATCTCCACCGCCTACAAACAGTGCATACGCAGGAACTCCTTCTTTCATATCCCCTTCCTCCCACTGTCCTGCTTTTTTCACAAGTTTGTATGGCTGAAACCCATTGCTGTCCAATATGGCAGTAAATAGACCAATACCTTCCAAGGATAAAAACTGGGAATACACGAACTGATTATTGAATTTTGTTGGCTCGCCCATATTTGCTTTCAGATCTTTGAGGATCGCAAGAAGTTTTGGGGCAAACTTTTTAAGTGAATCTTCATGCAAGAAGCGCTCCGGATTTGCTTTCATTTTTGCAAGAATATCGTCTTTGGGCACAACTGTTTCTTCTGTAGATCCTTCTTGAATAAGTGTTCGTAGTTCAGGTGGTACTGCATAATTGCATGCTAAGCGTGACGACATTCGAAATGAACCCATATCTTCATCCAAGTTCACAGATCGTCCTCGTCGAGACTCCCGTTGTACTTCTACCCAACGCACCTCCAAATACCGTAGAAACTGTTCGTCCGACATAGGAACTTTCACTAATGTAGAGTCTTCCTCCAGACGCTTTGGAATTAAACGTTCATCTGCTCCTTTGAAGTATGACACCAACCCTTGAATGCGTCTCATAAATAACATTGAGTTTTTCACAGATAGACCATCAATAAACATATTTGTGAACGTTTCATGATCTGTCGGGAGTAAATCGAGTTTTTCAACAAGAAACGTAGTTGGATCCGGAAACTCAATTCCGGCAACTTTGGATGTGAATTCGTCTTTCCATGTCGATACCCATTCTTTTATGTCCGGTTTGTACGGCAAGTCTTTATTGTACTTCACTGCAATTCGTTCACCCTTTTCATTATACTGACTTTCAAAATAAGGAGGATTCCGAGTCAACAAGAACATTCGTTTCACAGAATTGTATTCAATGGTATCGATATCCACAATCTTTCGAAACGCAGACGACATGGCCGACTCATCCCATGTTGTTGCCGTTTTGGCGACAATGGAAATACGCTCAATAGGTCCTCGTAACAAATTCATTAGAAACGCAATTTCACGAGGTCGATTCACTGCAGGTGTTCCGGACAAGGCAACAATTTTTGAATTTCGAGAATTGTATAGTTTGTCATACAGTACTTTACGAATACTCTCTTTCATTGCGTAACTAATTAAGTTATGCGCTTCATCAATAATAATGACACAATCATCAAATGTTGCAGGAAGAGTTTCAATACTTTGTTTCGTTAATCCATTGTAATTGATAAACTCAAAACGCTGATCTATAATATCATGAATCTGAGCTCGGATTCCTGCCTGAATACTTCGTTCCAATGTTTTAAAGTTCGGTTCTTTGTCCGGAGATGTTACGTAAAACTTACCGGTTGCATCTAGAAACTTATCCGAAATCCCCATAGCTTTTGCTTGGTCTCGATTGTCGGAGGTTAATGTATGTACGGACCAGTACTGTTCGAACGCATAGATCGGATCTCCGCACTTTCGAATTTCACCTTTGTAGTTATCCGACAGAGATGCCGGAAGTAAAATGTATACTTTCTTTTTGGACAGAAGGGATTCTGCAACTGCAATCGATGAACATGTTTTTCCGGATCCAAGACCATGATACAAAAGTAGACCGCGATAGGGTGTTTCCATCAACAAGTACTCACGAACAATTTTCTGATACGGATAGAGTTCACGAGTATTGGATCCGGATTGTAAACATAAATCTATGCTTTTATCTTCTTCATCGAGAGGATCGACATCTGTTTTTCGATACTTTAGAAAAATTCGAGTAATAAAGTCTGAGAATGCTTTTCGATTGGGAAGCACGAATTGTCCTGCCATTATTCTTAGTATGGTATTACAATGGAAGAAATACTTCGCAAAAATCCTAGACTTTGGATGGTAGCCATCTACCTCTTTTGTGTCGCATTATTTCTATACATAAAACCTGCCCTCGCATTTGACGAGAATGGATCCGTTCGACCATTTGGTATTTCTGCAGGTTCCACCGTATTTCCGGTTTGGTGGTGGATGTTTATATTTGCAGTTGTGTCCTATTTGTCCGTCGTATACATGTTGAATCACTCGTTGTAATTACTTAATTTGATAGAAAAACGTTTCTGGATTATATTTTGCATGACGATTCATGAAGGTCACCAGCTTTGTTTGATCTTTTTCCACACTTAAGTTTGCGATTGGTTCATAATTGTTTTCAAGTATATCGTTTGGATACACAATAATATCTTTACGAGGACGTCTTTTTAGAGGATGTAGAATAAGTTCTGGAATCATTCGAACTCCTTCCGCATCCTCTGCAAAATGAAAGAACTTTTTTTTGTAGGGAGGTAGGTGTGGAAACGTCCTTGACATCTTTTCACTATCTCCAAACGCATTCGCAATCATTCCTACAATGTTCGGATACTTTGCAATAAATTCTTCATCGAAACAAGGATTGTATCGCGCATGCAACCCTTTACCTGACTTGATATCCACACATCCTTTCCGTACTGTGTAACATCGTTTCAAGAAACCTGTTCCTGCATTCTTCGATCGACGAGTGAATGGAGATGGATTCAGTAGCCACACCACTTGAATATCATGAGTCAATACATAGATTCCAATTCTACTAAAGTCAGAGTCTTTGAAATCATACAAAGCAGCTTTTCCTGCAAATGGGTTCGGATAAAAAAAGACATTGTGATTCGAAAGAATACATCGGGTTCCATTTTTTTTTGGAACACCTCGAAAATCATTCTCATTCGCACCCAATCGAAACAATAGACTTCCTTTTGGAATTGTTTTGATTGGAACCTTGATATTTTTATATGTAACGTACTCCATTACTTACTTGGCAGAAGCATTTTTCTCCTTTGCGGCTTCTTTTGCAGCAAGCTCTGCCATCAGTTTCTTTTTGAAGAGAGTCATTTCCTTCAGATCTGCTTGACATACTGCTTTTTCACTTTGATTTATATTGGAGACAATCGATACCCATCCGGCAAGCATAATCAAGTACCCAACTCCCAATGTCTCCGAATAGGACGGCGAGACTCCAAACATTTCGAACGTCGATGAAAATGGTGTCCGTATCCATGAAAAATATCGGGCAAGCACATACACGATCGTTGGAAGCATGGCGGAGTATGCTCCTTGCAATGCAGATGTAAAGACCCCAACTTTGGAACACTGAAGTTGAGTAGACAGAAGTGATATAGTTGTTCCACTGAAGTACATGACTCCAAACACTCCGGCACTTGACAGAATGAAGTTCATTATACCGAACCAAGAGAAACCATTTTCTCTAATTCCGTAATCATACGTTTTCGTTCCGAATAGTGTGGACGTATAATTGTTTTACATTCACTGAGAGATTTCCATGCAATTGCAGATATTTCACGTCGCTGATTGGGGGTGAACTTTTGTTTCAGATTCATATACTTTGAGCTGTTCATAGTCGCTACAAAATATACATGTTTGTACTTGACACCATTTGTTCCCACAAACATTTCAGAAAATTCAAGGTCCGGTCGCAATGTATATGCCTCCGCAGGAATGTTTGTTTCCTCAAAGAATTCACGCTTGGCACATTCTATATCGGATTCTCCACGCATACGTCTTCCTTTTGGAAATCCCCATTCCGGTTCTGAAAACTTAGACCGAGCGTTGTCTACAAAATCTTTACGATTCACAGATTCGAATTTCTGCTTTGCAAGTTCGAAGTCATGATCACGGCTGTTTCCCCACACTCGACTCCATAAATTCTCAAATGAAGATGTTAGAATAAGAGATTGTTCATCGATTGTCATGTTCTGAATCTGCTTTTCAATGTACCCTAAATCATGTACATCATACTTTCCTTGTATGAATTCTGTGTAAGACATGCTGTCTTTTCTTCGAACCATGAGAACTCCCACTGATTTTGGATCAGTAGGAAGCACAAGAGGTTCGTACGTTCCTCGTATAAACAAGATACCACATGATATCACTGGATATGGACATGCTCGGAATACATGCCCGCTTTCACCGCAATTATTGCAATACATTATTCTGTCTACCATTTGACTGTATAAACGTCCGTTTTTACTTCCGTTGTTTTAACAAATGTCGGCCCAATTACCTTCTTTTGTTCCAGATCTATCTAGAGCAACAATTCCACTGGACGATCTGAGACGTCAAGCAGAAAAGTATCAACAGGAAACAGCGAAAGCGGCAAGTGCAGCGGCTTCAGCTGCTGCAGATATGGCAAGAAAAGCTGCGAATGCAGCATGGTGGTGGGTGCAGCCATTCACGTGGGTTATTGTATTTGTCGTTGTGGCGGTAGGATTGTTATTTCTTATCGACTGGTTGTTCTATATAGTTCGAGGATACGATTTCCTAGGAATTAAAGCATGGAATCCAACAGATATTATTCCCTCCTCGAATATTCTATACATTGATTCTGGATCGACATCCTATGTCGACACATCCGGAAACAATATTATTGAGAATTCAACCCTTGTCAACACTCTGAATAATATGATTGTCGATCAGACAACTATTCCTAGTTTCACAGTCGGATACGCGATCTTAGGAGGAACAAGAGCTCCAACAACACAAGGTACATTGACAATTGGATATTATCAAGGGAACTCAATGTTGAAAACATATACGGCAGTGGATGGAACAATTACTCCAAGCTTACCTCAGCAAATATCTACAAAGGCTACTGCTCCACCCAGCACATCCCCGTTCTCCAATCTGTTTTCATTTATGGGGAACTCAGATCTTGCACCTTCGTATCATAATGCAACATCTTCCGCTACAATTCCTGCATCCAAAGCTCCCTTATCGAATGAAAAAGATGGAGGATACGGTATGCAATGGTGGATGTTCATTCAAGATTGGAATTACGGGTATGGAAAATCTAAATCGATTGTCAAGCGTCCGGATACCACAAATTCAGCAGTTCAAAATCCATCTATTTCATTACATCCTACAGACAACTCCCTTCAGGTATCTGTCAGCATTTTTCCTTCCTCGGAAGGAGGTTCATCCAAAATAACTCCTGCTCCTGCCGGTCACTCTGGGTCCTCAGATGATGTATTCACATGTGAAGTTCCCAATATCCCTCTACAAACATGGTTCTCTGTTTCCGTGACTGTCTTTGGACGCAACTTGGATATCTATATTGATGGAAAACTTGTGAAGTCTTGCTTCCTCTCCGGTGTTCCAAAACCGACGATTGGAGACATTCAACTCACTCCGGATGGTGGGTTCTCTGGACGCATATGCAATTTCTATCATTATCCACGGATGCTCACTCCTGCCGATGCATTCACATTTTATTCGGCAGGAACGTCATGCAGACACAAAACACAGCCAAGCTCCGCTGCCCAAGCAACCGGATACTCTGTGAAATTTGGAGTCTATGATACTCTTGGAAAAAACATCCAAGAATACACATTCTAATGCATACACAAATGAAGCATATCTTTTTGCTAGGGATGTTTCTCTTGTTAGTCGCGTATGGTATCTACACCCAAGAACACATGACAAACCCTCCAACTCTGTTTTCTTTGCAAAAAGATACGCAAGGAATGCAAAAGCAAATAGATACTTTGAAAAAAGAGTTTGATACTATGAAACAGCAAGCGTCCCAAGGAGCAGCCCAAGCAGCTTCTGCACGCGCTCAACTATCTGCAACCAAAAATAGCTAACAGTACTCTGCAATATCAAAGTAAAACTTTAGGTGTGGAGACACGCAATGAATCTGCTTCTTTTGTACGTACAAAATTAATTGTGATGTTTTTTCGTTGTTGAACAAGTATATTTCGTCCAATAAGTTCAGATCCATGTACTCATGTGCATGTGTATGTATTTGGGAATACATATGTCGTACAACACTCTCCGGTGTTGGTTGATTCACACGTTTCGATACTCGATTCAATACAGTATCTAGATCTGCATACACGAACCCAAGTTTCAAAAAGTATCCTTTCCGTTTCAATATTTTCAATTGTTCGATACTTCGAGCAGAATCTCGGCATGTTCCTTCGTAATATATAGAGTAACCATCCTCGGCTGCTTTCATCATACAAAAATTCAATATATCTTTTGATTTGTAACTTTTTGTTCGTGCATAAATATCGTCAAGATTGAGTACAACTACATTCGAAGGAATATGCATATCTTGTCTATGCTTTTCTCGATAGGTTGTTTTCCCTGCTCCAGGACTTCCACACATAAATACCGCAAGTTTTCGTCTTGGCTTGCGAAGACCGTGTATGAGAGTTTTGTAGTACTCCATTACACTATACATACGACTTGAAGTACTTGACAAGTTCATCGAGTTCTTTGACTACATCCTCATAGGTAGAATACTTCAATGCTTTCGGATTCAAATCATATATAGATAACATTGGAGTTAAATCTGTTATATGTGAATGATCAAATCCAAACTTATTTTTCGATCGGAATGTAATTTCTTGGGGAGGATCCTCATCATCGAATTCTGTATCCAATACTGGATGACCATTTGGAACCTCTACGTACCCATTCCAAGATAATGCAGGACCACGTTGTAGATATGTTTTGTATCCGTCTGTACGCGGAATCTCATATATCTTTTTGAAGTCAGGGTACATATCTAAGTCATGGTCCCATGGACCCACCGGTATACGTATTTTCTTAAACATTTTCATCTCAAACTCACGTCGAATTTTACGACGTGTCCATGCTTGTACATGTGGATTGTTTTTGTGTGACATCCCAACTTCCAATGCACGTAACTCTAGTTTTTTATCCGCAATGTCTCGTCGTAGACGGATTATATTACTTGACATGTTTGTATTGAATGCATACTTTCCTTTTAATTCATTTTTCATTTGCGCCCTGACCACCATGTAATATCAAAGTAAGGAGGCAGTGCTGCTCCAGTATCCGCAGGATCTGGTTTTGGTGTACTACTCATTACACTTTGAATGCCAGATGCATCTAAGAATGACGTGTAATATTGTAGATTTGAAATCTTTCCATCGAATCCACCTGAAACTCCTGTGTGTACAGGAGAACTATTCTGTTTTGGAACTTGAGAAATACTATGATGAGTAAACAGTGTTCCGTTGATGTACACATCCACAGATTCCTGATTCACTGCAATTCCAACAAATAACCACTTCTTTGCAGGAATGTTTGGAACAGAAATTGTTTCTTGAGCTCCAAATGTATCCAGTTTCACGAGTAAAGAGTTTGTGTTTCCATCTACAAGTAAGGCCGGACATGCTGCTTTTAGGTCAGGAGTTCCTTTGACAAATACAACTTTTGGAACACCAAACCGATACGAAAAGTCATCGATTCGAATCCAACATGTGTATGAGAATGTCAATCCTTGTTGTTCATCCTTTGATCTTGGAATATTCTGAGTACTTGTCTGCTCTTTTTTCCCGTCTTGGGTAGATCCTTGCAACACAACACTACCGGATGTTCCGGATCCGTAGTACGTAAAGTATAGATAAAATGCAAGAAGTACAGCGATTGCAGTCGCAACTGCAAGCATAATTTGAGTGATATCCATTCTTTACTCAATACAATTAGAAACAGATTTGAGAGTACATCCCTATCATTTTTTTCATGTATATACAAATGAGTTCTCAAGGACCGTCTCTTCAGAATACTGTATCGTCGCCTCCATTTGCAATTGGGCCAACCGGCGGAACCCCACTCCGATCTGCAGGGTACCCATTCACAGCTGCATGCATCCGAGATGGATCAGACTGGACTGCATACAAAAAACAGTTGACTATGGTTGTAGGAGATACACGTCCCACGCAAGATCCATGGATTCGCTATGGAAATGACTACCGGATTCAACGTGCACTTGGAGTCTACAAAGGTGGCGTATGTACTCCTTGTGCCGGAAGTCCTTTTTCCTAGGGATACCTACGGAAAATGAATAGGGGTTTTTCTTTTGGATATCAAGCAAGAGTGAGATGCCGCCTAAAAAAAGGAACAGGGCACAACGAACTCGTACATGTTCAGAAGGATCGTCTGCAGATGGAGGAAAGCCTCCCAAAGTAAAACGAAGAAGACCCAACCCTCACGAAGGAACAACATGGATTGATGATGATACTCTTACATCGTCCGAGTCGGAGTATGAAGAAGAAGAAGATGAAGAATTCATTCAGTTTTTGTTGCAAAAGTATGTCACTGCAAAGGATCCCCCCACTACACGAAGTAAGTCAAAAAAAGAAGAACTTCCAATGAAATTATCACGAGCAGAAGAAGAATACTTTTCCACTCAACCCCTCGTAAAACAAAAAGAACTTGTTCAGTTGATGAAACAAGTATCCTCCTATGATCTGAATGACGGTGGAGTTCCAAATAAATTTAAAGTTCTACAATTACCTATTTCCGACTATGTGAAATCATCTGCAATTAAAAAGATCAGTACTCTCTCGGAAATTCAAAATGAAGGAGGAGAAGGACACAAACTTCGAAACTGGATTGATGCATTTATGCGTGTCCCGTTTGGAAAAACAGTTCCATTACCAATTCAGTTGAGTGATGGACAACATAAGTGTACACAGTTCATGATTCAGGCACGGAAGCGAATGGAAACACATATTTATGGAATGGCACCTGCGAAGTTACAGATTATGCAAATTATTGCACAGTGGATTGTCAACCCAACCTCCGTTGGGAATGTGATTGCTCTGCATGGACCTATGGGAACTGGAAAAACTAGTTTTGCAAAAAATGCAATAGCAAGTGTATTACAACGTCCATTTGAGTTTTTCACATTAGGAGGCGCATCCGATATTGCGAACTTTATCGGCCATTCATATACCTATGAAGGTTCATTATGGGGACGTATTGTTGATTCACTGATGCATGCAAAAACTATGAATCCAGTGATGTACTTTGATGAACTCGATAAAGTATCTGCAACTGCTCAAGGAGAAGAAATTATTAGTATGCTGATTCATTTAACTGACAGATCTCAAAACAGTCACTTTCATGATCGATACTTCGCAGGAGTTGATTTTGATTTGTCTCAATGCTTGTTTGTGTTTTCATTCAATGATATTGAAAAAGTTCATCCAATTCTCAAAGACCGAATGACGATAATACATTGTAGTGGATACAACGAAAAAGACAAGATGGTTATCTTGAAAGACTATATCTGGCCAGAAATTATTGGACGACTTAAATTTTCGGATCAAGATATTTCAATCACACGAGAGGCAATACAATCTATGATTTCCGAGTATTCTGCAGATGAAAAAGGAGTGCGCACATTGATTCGAGCAGTTGAAACAATGATGACACGCATCAATATGCTGCGAGTTGCAAAACATGAAAGTATGAAAGAGTATGCGTTCTACATGGACATTCAATTGCCGTTCGTCATTACATCAGATGTCGTAAAGAAGATCCTTTGCGATTACAATAAAAAAGAACTTGAGATTTGGAAATCTCTATACATGTAATTATGCAACAGTCTCCATGTACGCAGACCAGTGCGCGTCACCCTCTTTGAATCCAAGTTCAAGGAGGATGGCCTTTGCACTCATCTTCCGTGAGTTGACATCCTCTACTGAAAGAAGTTGTTGAATACGGTCGTTCGCTTGTTCGAAGCGAGACGATGGAGGTGTGATATCCTCGATGTACCCTGCAAGCACATTGCAGATACGGGTCAGGTTGCCCTGAGCGCAGTATCCAACACCGGCTTCAATCTCCTCCTTGATGATCACACGCAGACTCTCCGTCTCTGGGTGGTTCTTAACAAACTGCCACATCGAGTCCATCACCTTTCCATAGATACCTTGCTCGATATCGTAGATAGCTGTGTCCAGCGTGTACAGCCGTATCATCTCCACTGTTGCAGGTCCAGAGAGCTTGCATCCTGCAATAATCTCTCCGGGTGTCTTGGATACAACACGAGTATTCCATTGGTACTCCAAAGGAACCTCCACCTTGCGAACTTTGTCGACAATACTACGCATGTGGGATACAACTTCCACCGTGTGAATGCTCTGCTTGTCACCTGCAATGACAGCAAGAGCACGCGGAGCATGTGGAATACCCTCGCCGAGAGCAGCTGCCTGCTCTCCAGCATAGAATCCTGCCACAATTCCTACCGGACCCCAATGGACATCCAGTTCTTCCTCCACGCGTCCTGCACCTGCGTGAGGAGCTGCGCGAGGAGCTGCGCGAGCCGCTCGGAGCAAAATCACTCGCTCCTTTCTCTCGCGCCTCTTCTGCCTTGCCTCTACATCCGGATCTACTCCACCAGCCTGAACCCTTGCATCGATCTCTCGAAGCAAAGTATCCTCGGCTGCGCGGTGTTCTCGTCGCATGAGGTTCAAATCGTTCCGATACGTAGCATCGATATCCATAAGACGTGTGTGAATCTCATGCCTTTTGTCTCCTTCCGCATTGTCAAACATCTTTTGAACTCCAAGGCGGTGATGGTAGTATACCTCATATAGGTCACTCGATTCCCGCTTGTGTTTGTATCTCAGCTGTAGAATCTCGTAGTGATTCGGACCGTGATTTTTCTGTACGGTCATATGGCGACCACAGTATTTCTGCTCGTCCGCTCCATAGATCCTCGATCCACATACGGAACCGTTTTGCTTGATTGCAGGGCATGTATCCATTCTGCGTTGAATACACATTCACTCTATGTGTCAAATCCGTTTTCAAAGAAAAAAGTGGTGTTGATAAACACCGGTTGTTGTTTTCCTAATTCTTCAGACTAAAGACTTACCGCCTTCTACCGGCAGCCCATGCTCGAAGAGCAGGGATACGGCGCTCAAACGCGATCTGTTTTAGTTTTTTCTCAAGGTTCACAGGGAACATCTCCTTGATACACAGCTTCACTGTGCGGTTGTACGCCTCTTTGGCGCTGTTGTACACTACAAAGGCGCGTTGGTACGCCTCGTCGGCAGCCGCAAGGGCTGCAAAAGCTTTACTTTCCGCAAACTCGTACCGAGGGTACTCTTCGTCGGATACCTCCCAATCTCCACCGGCCATTATTGTAATGTCCGCTTGTTCATGGGCGGCATCACGGGCGGCATCGCGAGCCTCGGCGGCTGCGATTAGCCCCATACGGGCGTCGGCGTAGTTCTGGTGGTCAGCAGTGCTCATTCTCGTTGTATTGCTAGATACCCTTCGGTATTTTGAAGAAAAAAATTCCGTTTTTCAAGATTCTTAAAGAAAAAAGTGGTGTTGATAAACACCGGTTTCAAACTTCATCGTCTTCGTAGAGAGATTACTCCACGCCGCGGTTCTTCCTTCGCTTGACAGTCCAATCTTGAACAGATCGGATGTAGCGCTCGAACGGGCTGTTTTTCTTCTTCTCCAGAAGTGCAATCCGTTTTACTTCCTTGCGCAGCTTCACTGCGCGCTCGAACGCCAGCTTGGCGCTCGTGTACACTACAAAGGCGCGTTGGTACGCCTCTTCGGCAGCCACAGCGGCTGCATAAGCTTCACTATCCATATACTCGTAGGATACCCGTCCAGCGGCCATTTGTGTAATGGTCGCTTGGTAACGGGCGGCATCACATGCGGCATCGCGAGCCTCGGAGGCTGCGAATAGCCCCATACGGGCGTTGGTGTAGTTCTGGTGGTCAGCAGAGCTCATTCTCGTTGTATTGCTAGATACCCTTCGGTATTTTGAAGAAAAAAAATCCATTTTTCAAGGTTTACTGTGAAAACGAATCAGCAGGATGGTATTAAGGATATACTCAAGAATGACAACTCTGGATATACTGTCTCAACTTCGACAAGCATATGATGATAAAATCTTTGAGTACGGGAAACTATATTCTAAACTTCAATCATCGCGAGATAAAACTCGAGAGATTACATGGAAATACAATGAATCCGAACGACATTGTGAACGTGCACTTACTGTTGCACATGATATACAATCCGAACACTCATTATCCTATGATGAACGAGAACAAAGTTATGCGTATGCTATGAAATGTAAAGCACGACATTCTGAGCTAAAAGATGAGTATATACGCACTCTATCCAATGAACGCGATGCAAGACATGTATTTACAATCGTGGATGAAGAAGTATCTCAACTCAGGAATGCATACGTGAACGCATGCGCACAGTATGTGGATTCTCTTCTCGATGAAAAACGGATTTATATTGGAAAAGAAGAGAGATCGTAGAGATAGAACCATGGAGTTCCAACCGCGCTTCTTTTCGACACTCCAGATCTGGAATGCCGCATACACTGACTTACAACGGGCACAATACCTTTGTGCCAACGCAGGCGAACACCTGCGTGGGTTTGCCATGTGGGATGAAGAGAGATGCCGTCTGGAGGAACAGCGGTGCAGAGATGCATTCGTCGAGGTTATTAGAGAAATTGGCGTTTGGCTTGGATTCATTCAAGTCTTTCATGCGTAAGCAAAACAACAACCGGTGTTTATCAACACCACTTTTTTCCTTAGGAAAACGGATTTTTTTTCTTCAAAATACTTCGAAGGGGAATTTGTACGACCAGAATGCCATTGGATGATCTAGATATAGCGATGCATCACCACGCAGAGGAATCGTATATTTCTGCCTGCAAGGAGTTTGAGGACGCATGTAATGTTAAAGATACCCTTAAAAAGGTTTTGGACGACGAGACGGATTTTATTCCGCAATTTCGTGCTGCAGAGGCATACTACGTATACCTCATCAGACACTTTGACCCACGCAAGAAGTACCACGATGAGTTCAAACAGGAGTACAAACGCTTAGTGAAGATGTGTATCAGGGAGATGTTCCCTGTGAACCTTGAGAAAAAACTAAAACAGATCGCAATCGATCGCCGTATCCCTGCTCTTCGAGCATGGGTTGCGGCTAGAAAGTGGTAAGTCTTTAGTCTGAAGAAATAGGAAAACAACAACCGGTGTTTATCAACACCACTTTTTTCCTTAGGAAAAACGGATTTATTTTTTCAAAATACTTCGATGGGGAAGTTGTAGGTCCAGAATGCCATTTGACGATCTGGAGACAAAGTACTTTTGCGAGCACAAGTACTTTGAGGACATGCTTGAGGTTAACCCTTGGGTTAAGTATCGTAACGCCGGATGTAAACTGTCGGTTATCCGTCAGTCGTTTGATGAAATCAAACGATCGTATGCTAGCACCAGCGAGGTGTACATAGAAAAAGAGAGGCAGTACTTAGCCGCCTGTAAGGCGGAAAGAATTGCTTTTGATGGATACTGCAAGTTAGACCGCATTGAGTACTTCGAAGCCTGTGATATCTTAGAGTGTGTTAAATATTACTACAACCGCGCAGTGAAGCTGCGTATCAAGGAGATGTTTCCTGTGAACCTTGAGAAAAAACTAAAACAGATCGCGTTTGAGCGTCGGCTCCATGCTATTAAAGCATGGGCCGCTGCGCGCGTACCCCGCCGTAAGGCGTGAATAGTTTAGTCTGAAGAAATAGGAAAACAACAACCGGTGTTTATCAACACCACTTTTTTCCTTAGGAAAACGGATTTGAGAGTATCTATCCTTTAAAAACTAAATTGTACGACCAGAATGGCATTTGAGAAGATACAGGACTACTTTATTAAGGTAGATAATATGCATACGAACGCACGCAATGTTGCCGCTGAACTTCAGAAGAAGTATGAGGACGCCCGATACAACTTATGTATTGCCTTTCACTCGTTTCACGTTATCACACGATTGTATGCTAGCACCAGCGAGGTGTACATATACAAAAAGGGGGAGTACGTGGACGCCGTTGATGCAGAAATATGTGCGTATGAAGCACTGCAAGACATCACTGAACATTACAACAGAATGTCTAAGATCTCAGGCATAGCCAAACAGGCGTACAATCGCGCAGTAAAGATGCGCATGGAAGTATTCTTCAAGTTTCGCAAGCTGCGAACGTGAAGAATGCGTTTTTTCTTTAAGAATCCTAAAAAATGGATTTGAGAGTGTCTATACACTAGGTGTCGGGGACCGAAGCATTACCATTGTTACTCTCGTAACGGGTTTTGCTTCGGTCCCCCATAGCCTGTACGTTGGCCATGAGCAAAATAAACGTACGGGAACCCGCAGCAACGCCGGTTATGAATTCTCTCCAAAGGACCATCCAATGGAAAAAATTCATGAACGGTAGTAGTTGTGAGTCCCCTGACTTTTGTAAGTGATTCAAAAAGAATTAAACTTTCTACTTGTAAGTTGTAATGAATAACTTTCGAGCCTGTACGTCGGCTTAATAGACCGTACACTTTTTTCTTTGTGAGCTTGTTCTGGTCGCTTGAGCCGAAGTTTTCGCAGCTCCGTGCATCCATACATGGTCTATACATCGCAAGGGGTGTCAAATGTGGATTCTT
>Ga0209189_1001053_pt1 | contig 21091 bp, 20 predicted proteins | sample C_130820_EF_Meta_FD_187308 | JGI IMG/M metagenome (GOLD analysis project Ga0209189, IMG submission 187308) | Freshwater microbial communities from Lake Croche, Canada to study carbon cycling - C_130820_EF_MetaG (SPAdes) (version 3) | ecosystem: Environmental > Aquatic > Freshwater > Lake... | reverse complement strand
AGATGATTTAAGCGCTGCCGCATGTGCGCAGGTATCAATTCCTAGCGCTCCCCCACTGACAACATTCCAGCCGTGATTAACAAAGGCTGTTGCAAAATCAGCTGTCATTTCTTGTCCATAGGCACTGGGCTCTCGCGTGCCAACTATCGCAATTGTTTTCTGGCTCAACTGCGACAGATCACCTTTCACTATTAAGCCTATTGGAGGATTTGCTAGTTGATCTACTTGCTGTGGCCATTGTGCATGCCCTGGATAAATGAACTCAGAATCACTTACAGCTATTGCAGTTTGAAGCATCTCAAAGTTTGTCTGCTCTATCTTCCGAAGCAATTTCGAACACGATTGAGAGTTGTATTGCCCACCAAGTAATCCTTGCAAAACCATCACTGCACCAACGCGTTGAATCTCTTGGCTCCAACCAGTATGTCCTGGCTCGATTGCTGAAAATAGAGTTAAGCGTGCTTCATACTCATCTATCAATACTTTGCTGTGAATGCTCATGAGTCCAATTAATTCAGATATCAGTCAGCAAACTCTTTCTTAAAAATTACTTGTGGATGAGTGTGGCAACATTGGCAAATGAGGTGCGGTGCTCGGCGCATGGCCCATGTTCATTCAGCGCTTTAGTGTGGGCAGCGGAGATATATCCCTTGTGGCCAGCAAATCCATACTGCGGAAACTCTTGATCCAGCTCACGCATGATTCGATCTCGAGTTACCTTTGCAATCACAGATGCTGCGCTAATAGAAACGACAACTTGATCGCCTTTCCATACAGCAAGGTTTGGAACTCCTAAGCCTTCAATGGCATAGCCATCAGTTAAAACATATGCCGGTTCAACAGCTAAGCCCTGAACTGCACGGCGCATTCCATCAAGATTTGCTGCATGCACTCCGCGTGCATCAACTTCTGCTGCCGGAACAATTACAACACTGACAGAGGCGGCAATACTTTGGATCAATTCGAAGACCGCATCTCGTTTGTTTTCGGCAATCTCTTTTGAATCTCGTACTACCGCTAGTTCAGGTGCGAATGGATCATGTAATACTACGGATGCAATAACTAAGGGACCCGCACATGCTCCGCGGCCAGCTTCGTCAACACCTGCAATCGGCGAGATACCAGCATTGACTAACAACTGCTCGATAACCTTCATAAGGTTACTTTTTTAATACATCCACTTTTGGTACATATGTAATGTTTTTAAAGGGCCAGATAACTGCAACAACTCGGCCAGTGACTCGTGAAAGTGGAACAAAACCTTTGTTGATATCTTCTTGGTGATAGCGAGAATCCGCACTTGCACCGCGGTGATCTCCCATAACCCAGATTTTTCCTGCCGGAACAGTTACATCAAATTTCATTTCAGATGGCTTATTACCCGCATAAATATAAGGCTCAGTAACTTCGACGCCATTGATGCTCAACTTTTCATTCTTAGTGCAACAGACGATGTGATCGCCTGCAATGCCAATTACGCGCTTAACCAAGTACTGCTTTGCAGGGTTTGGAAGCACTCCGACTGCAACAAGTGCACTCTTAGCCTTTGCTACGTACTTGTTAGTTCCGTAATCAACGATTTCAGGGAGCCAATTGTTGGGATCACGAAACACAACAACATCGCCACGATTAATTGATTTTGAAATAAAGGGAACCTTGTTTACAGCTACACGATCTTTAATCTGCAATGTGTTTTCCATTGACCCAGAAGGAATGTAGAAGAACTGAACTACAAAAGTCTTTATGAGCAGCGAAACAACAAGTGCAACAACAACGAGGACTGGGAGCTCCTTAAGGAGCGATCCCTTTTTACGCATTAAAGAAATTATTCAGCTGCAGGTGAGTCAGTTGCTTGGGCAGCGGGTGCTTCAACCACAACGTCTGTTGTCGCTTCTACAGCTGGAACCTCGGACACAACAGCCTCTGCTACTGGCTCGGACACAACAACAGCAGGTGCCTCTACTACCTCTTCAACAACGGGTGCTGCAACTGCAACTACCACTGGTTCAGGAGTAGAAAGAATTCCATCGCCGTAACCTTCAACGCCATCGCGCTTTTCGCGAATCTTTGCAGCCTTACCGCGAAGATCGCGTAGGTAGTACAGCTTGGCGCGACGTACTTCGCCCTTCTTTACTAGCTCGATCTTTTCAATAACTGGAGTGTGAACTGGGAAAGTACGCTCAACACCAACGCCGTAAGAAACTTTACGGATTGTGAAAGTTTCGCGAACGCCATCGCCTTGACGACGGATAACGACACCTTGGAAAACCTGAAGACGACTCTTGTTACCTTCGATAACGCGAACGTGAACCTTGAGCTCATCACCAGCGCGGAACTGTGGGATGTCTTTGCGCAGGGATACTGCATCAACGGCGTCAAGAATGTTCATAGTCGGATCCTTTTGTCATTTCTATTAAGCACACGCTTTGGCGGTGCAGACTGCGTATTGTGCCACAGAGGGTGGCCTGAGCGTAAATCGGCCTCCGCTACTCAGGGATCTGAGCGTTCAGGGCGGCGAAAAGGTGGGGGCCAGCTGCCACGGTCAGATTGAGACCATGCCATGGACGGGTACTCACCGTCGCGCCCGCTTCTCGGGCAATCAGCTCGGCGGCCGCTAAATCCCATTCATACAATCCAGTTTCAAAGTAACCATCCACCATTCCCGTTGCCACATGGCAAATATCGGCAGCAGCAGAGCCAATTCTTCGAAGATCTCGAATCTGTGGCAGCAAGACATTAACAATCTTTAATTGCTCGATGCGATTTTTCACATCGTAGGCAAAACCTGAAGACAGCAGTGCGCGATTGAGTTCAATTGGATCATTGCAGGCAATCTTCACATCATTAAGGAATGCTCCCCCACCTTTTGTTGCATGCCATGTGGCATTAACTGTTGGTGAGTGCACAACGCCAACCAAAGTTCCGCTCTCATCTTTTGCAGCAATACTGACCGCCCAACCAGGCAATCCATAAAAATAATTAACGGTGCCATCAACCGGATCAATAACCCAGGTAACACCACTTTTACTATCGCGTGATGCACCTTCTTCACCAATGATTCCATCATCAGGGCGTGCTGCCAAAATGCTTTCAACAATTAACTTTTCAGATGCAAGATCCATTTGCGTTGCGATATCAATTGCAGTTGATTTAACAGTCAAATCCCAAGATGCAGGGCGATCTACTAATAATTCACCTGCCTGACGTGCAATCTTTAGCGCAAGTTCAAGCAATTGCTGAGTATCAGTCATAGCTGCAGTCTAACTGCGAGATAGACTCTTGCCTATGTTCTCGGCATATCTGACCTTATTTCGCACGCCAGGTGCACTCAGATTTTCAATTCCGGGCGTAATTTCACGTATGCCGATTTCGATGGATTCTCTTGCACTTATTTTCATTGTGGTGGCCGTCAGTGACTCGTATGCAATTGCAGGGGCTTTAAGCGCTACAGCTTCTGTAACCATGGCACTTGCGACGCCACATTGGTCGCGGGTTGCAGATCGAATCGGCCAAAGTGCAATGCTGGTAAGGGTAATTCCAATAAAGGTTCTGGCATTTATCGCGTTCACATTTTTAGTGTTACAGGAAGCGCCAACATGGACATGGTTTGTTTCGATCAACATTGCTGAAGCATTTTCGGTAAATACCGGAGGATTAGTCCGTCGTCGTTGGTTACACATTCTTAGCCCAGATAAGACGACAACTGCCGAAGACGAGCAAGATCGCCACTTAGTAAATACTGCGTACTCATTTGAAGCACTTATGGACGAAGTCGTATTCATCCTTGGACCAATTATTGTCACCGCTTGTGCCACATCTATTGCACCGGCCGCTGGCGTGATTTCCGGAATCATATTTGTTGTCATCGGATTTCCATTATTTATTTCGGCAAAAGCTACAGAGCCTCCTGCTTCACCCAAGCGACATGTTGATCCACATCCAGCGGTAATTAAGAACAAGCGAGTTCAAGCCGTTGTTCTGGCTACGACTTTGCTGGGCGGATTTTTTGGTTCTATCGCAATCGTGACTGTGGCCTTTGCTCAAGCTCGCGGCCACGAATCACAATCTGGAATTTTGCTGGCTATCTGGGCCATGGGCAGTGCGGTAGCTGCAATCATCAACGGAGTTGTTAAGTGGAAACTTCCGAGTGCTGCACGATTCCTGATTTTCTTATTCGCACTCACACTGCTATCGATTCCAATGTTGTTTGCACACTCAATCACTTGGCTAGCAGTTGCCTTGTTCTTTAATGGTTTCGCAATAGCGCCTTTAGTTATTAATGCCTACGGAGTTGCAGAAGGCGCAGTCCCTGCCGAACAAATCACTGAAACTTTGACGTGGGTAGTTGCCGGAATGCCAATGGGCGGTGCAATATCTAGTGCGCTTTCAGGACAAATTATCGATCGCTTCGGCGCCGACATTGCATTTTGGGTGCCGCTGGGATTCATGATTGCGGCATGTGTAGCCACGCTGCCTTACTTCAGGACTTATAAGGCCCTCATCGGCTACCCTCGTGCTCGTGACTGAGCTACGACTAAATGGAAAGACCGAAGATGGTCTGCACCTTTCATTACACGACAATGACGGAAACGAATTCACCGTCCGCGTAAGCGACACATTGCGTGCAACAGTTAATCAGCAGCGACTAATGTCAGTTCCAACTTCGGATGAACCAACTGTGTCAATCAAAGAGGTTCAACGTTTGCTACGTGCAGGACAAACTGCCGAACAAATTGCACGCGATAATAATATTTCAATTGAAAAAATTGAACGCTTTGCGGGCCCAATTCTTTCAGAGCGCATCTACATCATTGATCAAGCACAGCAAATTGCAATTCGTAAAGAAGGCGGCCGCGAGCCAGTAACACTTCTCGGGGTAGTTATTTCCCGTCTTGCACCACGCAACATAGATTCATCAGAACTTTCGTGGGACACCTGGCGTCTAGAAGATGGCACTTGGACAATCGAGCTTCATTACCCAAACAACACAGGTGTCGGAATCGCACAGTGGAACTTTGACGCAACTCTTCGCACAGTTACTTCTATGGATGAAAATGCGCGCTGGATGATGGGCGATGAGCCTGCACCACGTCAGTTACCAACACCGGGGTTAGTTCCAACTGAATCTTCTCACCCCTCCGAGCGCCGCATCATTGATGTATATAGCGAATTCCGCAAAGAGGTTACGGAAGAAGAAATTGAAGATATCGTCGAAGAAATTCGCGAAGTTCCACGCTTAGCAGTAATTCGCGAAGAGCCAGATGATGAAGCTTCTCGAGATGGCATCACGGCACGTGCAAAAGTCCCAAGCTGGGATGAAATCATGTTCGGAATTAAGCCAGAGGATAAGAACTAACTCAACGTTGTTGTAAGCAATCCAACCTGAGATTCAACATCACTATCAGCGCCATGATGTCCAACCATCGCGCCTTCTTTTTCTGCGCGTTCAGCATCTAGTAACACCAGTCCCCCACGGGCAATAGCAATTATTTCACCCATTCGATCAAGGGCATCTGCACTGACTTCTGTTCCAAATAAATTCGTTGAAATAGCTTGTTCGCGGGTCAGTACTAGCGCTTTGTTCTGCAAATATTCTTGCCACAATGCTGCAGTTTCTGCGCGGGCTGCAGGTGAATCAGATTCCAAATAAATATGTCGGGCGCGGGGTTCGCCCGCAACAACACTGACGCCTTGCATCAATGAATTATCAAGACCAATGACAATTTTTTCTTCAACGTTAATCATGCCGTGATCTGAAGTAATCCAGATACGCGTGCCCTTTGGGACTTCTTTCATCAACTGCGAAACCATCTGATCGATCATTGTCAGGGCAGCAATCCACTTTTCACTACCCACACCATCTGTATGACCGGCGTTATCTAAATCATTAACATATAAGTAAACAAAGGAAGGAGATTTCTGCAGTGCTAACTTTGTTTCACTGATTAAATCAGTAACTACATTTGCACCCTTGTAGTTGGCTCCACGGAAAACTGCACGAGTAAAGCCAGAGTTTTCATAACGCTTAGCCGCAACATGTGTCACATTAATTCCAGCAGCAGTAGCTTGTTGAAATAAAGTCTCTACTGGTTGCCAATTTTCTGGATCAACGCGTTCATCCCACTTCAGGGCATTGAGCAAGCGTCCGCCACTGCGTGGAACCTGCACCGTGTAACCCAACATTCCATGCGTACCTGGCATTGCACCAGTTGTTAATGTTGCAAGTGATGTTGCAGTCGTTGATGGAAAAGCTGTCCGTATGACTCCGTGTCGAAACATGCGCGACATTGTTGGCATTGCATCTGCGTACGTAGAAAATGTGTCAAAACCAAAACCATCAATTAAAAATAGAAGTTCGCGGCCCATTGGTGACGGCCCCACCGCTAAGTGATCAACTGCACTTTCAAGGCCAAGGGAAGAAAAGATCGATGGCGTTATCTGGGACAAATGCACGTGCTTATCTTCCCACGACTGTGCACTAGAGTTTGGCTATGGAAAAGGCGATCAAGTTCTCAGCTGAAGTTGCTGATGCACTTAAGGCTGGAAAGCCCATAGTTGCACTCGAGTCCACAATTATCAGCCATGGTTTGCCACGCCCTTCAAACCTAGAAGTCGCTCTTGAATGCGAACGCATCGTCCGAGAAGCAGGTGCAGTACCAGCAACGATCGCATTGCTCGATGGAAAAATTTTGGTTGGTCTAGAGCGTTCAGAATTAGAGGCCATCGCTAACCGCGATGACATCTCAAAGGCTTCTATCCGGGATTTAGCAATCATCGTTGCTCAAGGAAAATCTGCAGCAACAACTGTTGCGGCAACTGCTCATATTGCCGCGATTTCAGGAATTAACATTTTTGCAACAGGCGGTCTTGGTGGTGTGCACCGTGGCGCTAACGAATCTTTTGATGAATCTGCAGATCTAACCGCGTTGTCTCAACTAGATATGACAATTGTCTGCGCGGGCGTTAAATCAATTTTGGATGTTCATGCAACGCTAGAGCGACTAGAAACTCTTGCTATCGGACTAGTTGGCTATAAGACCAATGCTTTTCCTGGCTTCTACCTAACCGATTCTGGCTACACCCTCGAACACCGCGTTGATACTGCGGCAGAAATTGCGGCAGTGATTCGTGCTCGTAAAGCGGTTTCCACACAGTACAAGTCGCTAGTTGTTGCAAACCCTGTTGTTAAGGAAATGCCAAAAGCGCGCCATGATGAAATCTTGGCAAGTGGTTTAGCCCGAGCAAAGAGTGAAGGAATTGACGGAAAGTTAGTAACACCATTCTTACTGGAACACTTCCACACTGCTTCAAAGGGCGAGTCACTTGCAATTAATACTGAAATTATTAAATCCAACTGTTTATTGGCTGCCCAGATTGCGGTGGCATTGGCATGAAAAAGATTCTGTGTATTGGCGATTTAGCTCTAGATGTTATTTCACAACTCAAAGAGCCAATTAATTATGGAAATGACACTGCTAGCAAGATTTCTAGCCACCCTGGCGGACAAGCAGCAAATGTTGCAACTTGGATCACGCGCACAAATTCACGCTCTCACTTAGTTGCTAGAACAGGCAATGATCCTGTGGGCTTTGCCTTAATTTCCGACCTAGATAAATACGGTGTAGAACACCTCAGTTTGATGCATAGCGGACGCCCAACAGGTGTTGTTGTTATTTTGGTTGATGCCAATGGTGAGCGCACAATGTTTCCGGACAACGGCGCAAACGCTGATCTTGAAGTAAGTGATTTACCACCGCTAGATGACATTGATGGCGTGTATCTTTCTGGCTACGCCCTGCTTGATTTCCGCAGCCGTGAAGCAGTTCTCGCAATGATTAAGAAGATCAAAGCTGCTCGCAAACCAATCTTTTTCGACCCAACAACAACTGGAGCCATGAAGATTGTTTCATTGGAAGAGGCGTTGTCGTGGGTAGCAATGATGGATGGAATTCTGCTCAACAGCGAAGAGGCGCTCTATCTTGGAAACACTAAAGATCTTGCAGAAGCAGAAAAGAATCTTCAAAAGTACACACCGCTTGTAGTTATCAAGCTAGGTTCTAAAGGTGCCTTGGCGGTCAATGGAAATGATTCTGCAAAGGTTTCGGCGGTCACAACCAATGTTGTTGATACAACTGGTGCCGGAGATTCATTTGCTGCTGGCTTTATTCCGAAGTGGCTGGAAACAAGTGATTTAACTCAAGCCCTAACAGCAGGTGCAGCCCTTGCTGCAAAGTGTGTTTCATCAGTTGGGGCGCGCCCTCCCCTAAATTAAGCCTGTCTCTTGGCAGAATGCCCCAATGGCAACTGCGAAGACTCCCGCGAAATCTGCGGCTAAAGGTAAGAAACCCGCTGGACCAAAGCCCGGTGAATATCCAGGAAAGATCGTTGACATCGATGTTTCCAAAGAAGTTTCTGATTCCTTTCTTGAATATGCATACTCCGTAATTTATTCGCGCGCACTTCCTGATGCACGAGATGGTCTAAAGCCGGTTCACCGTCGCATCTTGCATCAGATGGCAGATATGGGTCTACGTCCAGAGCGCGGACATGTTAAGAGTGCACGTGTTGTTGGTGAAGTTATGGGTAAGTTGCACCCTCACGGTGATGGCGCAATCTATGACGCACTTGTTCGTATGGCGCAAAGTTTTTCTATGGGGTTGCCTTTAATTGATGGTCACGGAAACTTTGGTTCCTTAGATGCTGGCCCAGCTGCCATGCGTTATACCGAAGCACGTTTGGCACCTGCTGCAATGTCTATGGTTGCAGAAGCAGATGAAGACACAGTTGATTTTGGTCCTAACTATGACGGTCAGCTATCAGAGCCAATTGTTTTGCCCGCTGCTTATCCAAACCTTTTGGTTAATGGTAGTTCAGGTATCGCCGTTGGTATGGCCACGAATATGGCACCCCACAACTTGGGTGAAGTTATCGCTGCAACTAAGTTTTTAATAGAAAATCCAACTGCAACTATCAAGCAGTTAATGAAATTTATCCCTGGCCCAGATTTTCCAACTGGCGGAGAAATTGTTGGCCTAGAAGGTGTGCGTGAAGCGTACTCAACAGGTAAGGGATCATTCAAAGTCCGCGCATCTGTTGAGATTGAAAAAGTTTCATCGCGCAAGATGGGTATCGTCATCAAAGAGCTGCCATACACAATCGGGCCTGAAAAAGTTGTGGAACGTATCGCAGCCCTTGTTAAGGCTAAAAAGATTCAGGGAATCAGCGACATTATTGATCTTTCCGATGGTCAGACTGGTACCAACGTTGTTATTGAAATCAAGAACGGTTTTGAGCCAGAAGAAGTTCTAGAAAAGTTGTATGCGCTCACCCCAATGGAAGATGCCTTTGCGATCAACGCAGTTGCATTGGTTAAGGGCAAGCCACAAACACTTGGCCTAAAAGAGTTGCTTCGCGTCTTTATTGATCACCGTATCGAAGTTGTTCGTCGCCGCTCTGAGTTCCGTAAGGCAAAGGCCGAAGGTCGTCTAGGTCTTGTTGATGGATTACTCAAAGCGATTATTGACATCGATAAGGTCATCAAGATTATTCGCGGCAGTGATGATGCTGCACAAGCAAAAGATAAGTTGATCAAGGACTTCAAGTTAAATGAAGAGCAAGCAACTTATATCTTGGATATGCCACTTCGTCGTTTAACAAAAATGAGCAAGATTGAACTTGAGGCAGAGCAAAAAGAGTTAAAGGCTGTCATTGCAGAGCTCACAAAGTTGTTAAAGAGCGAAGATGCAATCAAAGCTCAGGTTTCAGATGAATTAACCGCTGTTGGTAAGTCATTTGCTACTGCCCGACGCACTCGAATTGGTGCTGCTTAAACCCACCCGATAGACTCGAGCGTGATTTCAACCCAAGCCCTCGAATTACGTGCAGGTGCGCGCCTTTTAGTTAAAGGCGTAACTGTTCGTATCAATAGCGGCGACCGTATTGGTTTTGTGGGTCGAAACGGTGCTGGTAAATCAACACTTGCAAAAGTATTAGCTGGTGAAAACATGCCAGCAGGTGGCGCCGTAAATCGCACCGGAAAAATTGGTTATCTGCCACAAGATCCTCGCACTGGTGATGAACCCGGCACAGTGATTGATCGAATCCTTTCAGCCCGTGACCTTGATCAAATTGCCGCACGCATGCGCTCTGTTGAAGAGGAAATGGCAACAGCCCAAGGCGAAGCACTTGAAAAGGCCATGGAGCGCTATGGCCGCGTTGAATCAGAGTTCTCTGCAGCTGGCGGATATGCAGCAACAGCTGAGGCTGAAGCAATCGCAACTTCATTGGGAGTTTCAGAAGCTGTGTTTGGTAACGAGCTTTCAACTCTTTCTGGTGGCCAACGCCGCCGTATTGAACTAGCTCGCATTCTTTTTAGTGGCGCCGAAACATTGCTGCTAGATGAGCCAACTAACCACTTAGATGCTGATTCGATTATGTGGCTGCGTGAATTTTTAGCTAAGTACTCTGGCGGATTAGTAATTATTTCCCACGATGTGAACTTGATTGAAACCGTTGTGAACAAGGTGTTCTACCTAGATGCTAACCGTAACTGCATCGATGTCTATAACTTGGGCTGGAAGGCTTACTTGTTACAGCGCGAACAAGATGAACACCGTCGTAAGAAAGAGCGCGCAAACGCTGAAAAGCGGGCAGAGATTTTGCAGAAGCAGGGCGAGAAGATGCGTGCAAAGGCATCTAAGGCAACTGCAGCTCAAGGCATGTTACGTCGTGCTGAAAAACTTCGTAGCGGTCTAGATGATGTACGAGTTGCAGACAAGGTTGCAAAGCTTCGCTTCCCAACCCCAGCCCCGTGTGGAAAGACTCCACTTTCTGGCGAAGAGCTATCAAAGAACTACGGTTCACTTGAAATCTTTACCGATGTTTCCTGTGTTATCGATAAGGGCTCACGTGTTGTAATTCTTGGACTCAACGGTGCGGGCAAAACAACACTTCTTCGTATCTTGGCGGGCGAGCTTGAATCAGATACTGGAAAAGTTGAACACGGCCATGGTCTAAAGATCGGTTACTACGCGCAGGAGCACGAATCACTTGATTTTGAACGCACGATCTTGGAAAACATGATGTCTGCAACCCCCGATATACGCGAACCTGAAGCCCGCAACACTTTAGGTTCATTCCTATTTGTTGGCGATGATGTTCATAAGCCAGTAAAGGTTTTATCTGGTGGTGAGCGAACTCGTTTAGCGTTAGCTGTTCTAGTAGTTTCTGCTGCAAATGTTTTGTTACTTGACGAGCCAACAAACAACTTAGATCCAGCATCTCGCGCTGAAATTCTTGGCGCACTTGCCGAATATCAAGGTTCAGTCATCATGGTTTCTCACGATGAAGGCGCTGTGCAGGCGTTAAAGCCAGAGCGCGTTATCTTGTTGCCAGATGGTGATGAGGATTTGTGGAAAGAGGAGTACTTCGACTTAGTCTCTATTGACTAGTCGAGGGCAACCTCGTTGATTAAATCTTCATAATCCGAAATATCAGTCTTTGCAGCTCCGCGAACTTTTCCGGCGTCATCCCACTTGCGAAGTAGAACCGCCTCGTGAGCGTATTGCTGTTGAATGAAATCAGTTGCTTCAGACTCTGAAAATACGCCACCTTGGATATCTAAAGTTATCTGGCTGGCCTCAGATAACTGATCGAAATAATCAGAATCTGTTGCTACCAAGTATTTCTTTGCATCAACATGCAATCTAACAGCCTGAACAATATTGTTCGGAAATCTCTTCGAGATCCATTCAGCACCAACATCATCATGATGCATATCAATGCCTGAATCTTGAGCAGATGCAGCATCTGGAACCAAGAGATGACCAATATCATGCAAAAGTGCGGCGATGATCAACCAATCTTGAGCGCCATCTGCCTGGGCATTTTCTGCACACTGAATCATGTGTTCAACCAAAGTTATATCTTCGCCCAGATACTCTTCTGCTTTAGCAGATTCAAACAACTCTTTTATCTCTAGGTATGCACTCATGAATCTAAGGTGTCTTCTAGGATGCTCCACTTACTAATCAGGCTATCAAGGTCGGCGTAAGCACCTTGTAGGTGGCGCTTGCCGGATGATTCAAAACCGGTGCGAGAGTGCAATAAACGAGTGTTATCAAAAATGACACAGTGGCCTGGTTCTAAACGAAACTCATGCATATTTGCAGGGTCATTAACAATTACTGCAAATGCCCGCAAAGCGTCGTAAACCTCTTCGATATCGACATCGTTATATGGCGGTTGCATCGAACGATCATTCCATCGAATTTCAATAATCTCTTCCATGCTATCCACCTTGATTATTGGAGCAGTATTGGTCAAGTGAGTAGTTGGATTTAGGTATTCAAAATGAAACAGTCTGTTAGATAAAACATCAAAACTTTCAGGATCATTCTCCCGCAACAAGATCGCTGCTCTAAATCCATCTACTAGCCCAGAGTTACCACCCTCAACATTTGTTTCGAGGCAGTGCAAGAGTTGCAAAGTTGGTACTGGATCTCGGTAGGGATTGTCTGTGTGGGGAGCAATAGGCAGATTTGTAAAGGCTAGGTTATTTGCATCATTTTCAATTCGAACTTCAAAGATATCTCCATAATTTGTCACTCGTGGATATCCAAAGCTCTTAATCAAATCGAGAACTGCCCGATCCCGTGTTGGTAGATTTTCAACGACTGCAAATCCAAAAGTTAAGATTTGATCTAACATTTCATACATCAAAGCATTATCAATACTTATTTCAAGCCAATTAAAACTTTCAGTGGGGGCATTTTCAGCATCCCATAAAACTTTGGCCCCTTCACCACGCAGGTTAAGAGGCACTAACTCTTGGGTAATGTCTTCAACTGTTTCAGCACTAAGTTCAACAGAATGTCCATCACTTAAAATGAAGGTAACGACACCAACTTCTTCATCCTCTTCAATTTCGGTTACAACAAGCTCAGGATCTAGCTCTAGAACAGAACGCAGACGTTGGCCGCTATGTGGATCTCGGCATTGGGAGCAAAGGCAGTGATCTCTAATTAACTGAGCAGAAATATCTTCGATATCTTGCCCTTCAACCATAAATTCGATCTCATCCATAGGATAAGTAGACAGTGAGCTGCTACTTCAAGATGGAGTGATTAGGTTAAGTTCTTGCAAACTCTCAGAGAACTCCGCTGCTAAGCGTCGATATGTTCGCGATCAATCTCAGCATTTGCAATAAATTCTTTACGTGGAGCCACATCGCTACCCATCAATAGTTCAAACATAGCCTCTGACGCTGCGCCATCTGAAACGGTAATACGGCGCAAAGTGCGGGCATCTGGATCCATTGTTGTTTCACGAAGCTGATCTGCATCCATTTCGCCCAGGCCTTTGTAACGCTGAATTGGTTCCTTCCAGCGCTTGCCTGACTTCTTAAGATCTGCAGTTACCTTCTTCATCTCATCATCACTATATGTGTAGATGTATTCGCCCTTCTTGCCTCCCCCGCCCATAACTTCGATGCGGTGCAGTGGAGGAATCGCAGCAAATACGCGGCCTGAATCAATTAGAGGGCGCATGTAGCGATACATCAGGGTCAATAACAAACAACGAATGTGCGCACCATCAACGTCAGCATCTGACATCAAAATAATGCGGCCATAGCGTGCTTCATCTAATTCAAAAGACTTTCCAGAACCAGCACCGATTACCTGAATAATCGAGCCACACTCTTTATCTTCTAGCATCTGCGATAGCGATGCCTTTTGTACATTAAGAATTTTGCCTCGAATCGGCAGGATCGCTTGGAACTCACTATTGCGTGCAGCCTTTGTTGTGCCGAGCGCCGAGTCACCTTCTACAATGAACAATTCGGTGCGTGTTACATCTTCTGAACGGCAATCTGAAAGCTTTGTAGGTAGAGATGAGGATTCCAGTGCGTTCTTGCGACGCTGCAGATCCTTGTGCGCACGTGCACTAATGCGTGTGCGAGATGCTGCTGCAATCTTTTCTAGAACAAGGCGACCATTTGCCTTATCAATGCGCTTTGAAGTGTTGAAATATTCCTTCATCTTTTCTGCAACAACAGCAGAAACAATTCGGGTGGCAGCTGCTGTTCCTAAAACTTCCTTTGTCTGTCCCTCAAACTGTGGTTCAGACATACGAACTGTTACAACTGCGGTTAAGCCTTCAAGTACATCGTCCTTGATGACATCGATTTCTTTGTTAGACAAAGTCTTAGTCGAACGAAGCGCCTCGTTAACAACCTTGACTAGTGCCTTCTCAAAACCAACAACGTGTGTTCCACCCTTAGGTGTAGCAATAATGTTTACAAATGAGCGCTGGGTTGTCTCAAAACCATTACCCCACTTCATCGCAATATCAACTTCCATATCGCGCTCAACCTCGGTAGAAACCATATGGCCCTTGTCATCTAATACCGGCACAGTTTCTTGATAGTGGCCGGTACCGTAAATACGAATAACATCGCCAACTGGTTCATCTGGCTGCAAATAATTACAGTATTCAGTAATTCCGCTCTTGTGGAAGAAGGTCTCTGAAGTCTTGGCCGTGGTGCGATTGTCATTAACAATCAGCGTTAAACCTGGTACCAAAAATGATGTTTGACGAGCGCGAGCATAAATATCTTCTAAATCGAGCTCTGCTTCCTTAAGGAAAATCTGGCGATCACTCCACCATTTAATGCGCGTGCCAGTTACCTTGGATGAAATCTTTCCGATAACTCGCAAACCTGATTTTGGTTCGAATGGAGCTTTTGGTCCATCGCCATCAAAAATACCTGCAGTACCGCGTTGGAATGACATCCAGTAAATCTTGCCATCACGATCTACTTCAGCATCAAGACGTGAAGCAAGTGCATTTACAACAGATGCACCAACACCGTGCAGACCACCAGATGCGGCATACGATCCACCACCAAATTTTCCACCAGCATGTAACTTTGTGAGAACTACTTCAACACCAGTTAAACCAGTCTTTTGTTCTTTATCGACAGGAATACCGCGACCATCATCGTGGACTTCAACGGAACCATCTGATTCAAGATTGATTTCAATCTTCTTGCAGTGACCAGCAAGTGCTTCATCAACAGAGTTATCAATAATTTCCCACAAGCAATGCATGAGACCGCGCGAATCGGTTGAACCGATATACATACCTGGGCGTTTGCGAACTGCATCTAGGCCTTCGAGAACCGCTAAATCTTTTGCGGTATAACTATCTTGCGAAGGGGTCGCAACTGCATCTTTCTCGGCCATGGGGCGAAAGATTATCTTCCTCACCCCGTTTTTGTGCGTAAGCGCGCCGAATACATCTCAGATAGTGGAAATTGTCGACTCTCAGCGTTAAATCAGTGATATTTATGGAAAAAAGATTAAATATAACGAGCGGGGAATAAATAAATGTGGTTTCCTGTTCCATAGAGAAGAACACGGAAACGGAGAGAGTTATGTCAGAACAGTTGTTGCTTGAATCAGTACCTCTTAACGCCCTAGATCGTTGCGATCGTTGCGGTGCCCAAGCTTATGTCCGTGCAGTACTTCTAAATGGCGGAGAACTTATGTTCTGCGCTCATCATGGCAAGGAATACGCTGAAAAGCTAAAGCCAATTGCCGCAAAGATTCAAGATGAAACTGAAAAGTTAATCGAATCTAAAAACTAGTTGTATATCAAAAAAGCCCTTATGCGATTATCGCGTAAGGGCTTTTTTGTGTGTGAATCTTAATCTAGATAGTCGCGCAGCACCTGACTACGTGATGGGTGACGAAGCTTTGACATTGTCTTTGATTCAATCTGACGAATACGTTCACGAGTAACACCGTAAACCTTTCCGATCTCATCTAGTGTCTTTGGCTGTCCATCAGTTAAACCAAATCGCATTGCTACAACGCCAGCTTCACGTTCTGACAATGTGTCTAGAACTGAGTGCAACTGCTCTTGTAGTAATGTGAATGAAACCGCATCAGCTGGAACTACAGCTTCACTATCTTCAATCAAATCACCAAACTCTGAATCTCCTTCTTCACCCAGTGGTGTGTGAAGCGAGATTGGCTCACGTCCATACTTTTGAACTTCAACAACCTTTTCAGGTGTCATATCAAGTTCTTTAGCTAGCTCTTCTGGGGTCGGTTCGCGACCAAGATCTTGCAACATCTGACGCTGAACACGTGCCAACTTATTAATAACTTCAACCATGTGAACTGGAATACGGATTGTGCGAGCCTGGTCTGCCATCGCACGAGTGATCGCCTGGCGAATCCACCATGTTGCATATGTTGAGAACTTGTAACCCTTTGTGTAGTCGAACTTCTCAACTGCGCGAATCAGACCCAAGTTACCTTCCTGGATCAAGTCCAAGAACAACATTCCGCGGCCGGTATAGCGCTTTGCAAGAGAAACAACCAGACGTAGGTTTGCTTCTAGTAAGTGGTTCTTTGCGCGCTTTCCATCTTCAACAAGCCATTCGAGTTCGCGCTTGTACTTCTTTTCAAGTTTCTTTTCATGCTTCAATTTCTCTTCTGCAAAAAGACCAACTTCTACGCGTGTAGCAAGCTCTACTTCAAGCTCTGCGTTAAGCAAAGCCACGCGGCCAATCTGCTTCAAATAATCCTTAACTGGGTCTGCTGTAGCACCAGCTGTCATAACAGTCTGTGCCGGAGCATCATCTTCTTCAGATGCCTTTAATGTAAATGCATCCTCTTCCTTGCCCTGTGTAGCTTCATCAGCAAGATCTACAACGCGAGGCTGAGCACCCTTTTCCTCTTCGCTGTCGATGATCTCGACAACTTCCTTGATCAGAGTTTCAACATCTTCTAATTCAACTTCTTCTAGCTCTACTTCTTCGCCATCAATCTTGGTAATGATTGCCTTGCCAGTTTTTGCATCCAGCTTTGGTGCCTCAACCTTTACAACCACAGGCTTTGGAGCAATTAATTCATACTCAGCCTTTTTCAAAATACGTGAAGGAGAACCCAGTCCACTCTTGCGTAGCTTTTCAATCATTACTGGAACTTCGGCTGCGAGCGCGCGAGCTTCGTCAACTAAATCTTTGTCAGTCTTTTTAGGAATACGGTTGATTGATGTAACGCCACGAGTTTCAAGTTCTGCCAAAACCTCGTTCTGTCGAAGTACAGCGTTCTTTGCATCAACAATTTGCTGCACATCTTTTGCAGTCAGATCTTTTTTAAGTTCAATTTTCTTAACAGGTGCTGCTTTTTTGACCGCTGCTTTTTTCGCAGGTGCAGCTTTCTTAGCAACCGCCTTTTTCGCAACCGCTTTCTTAGCAGGTGCAGCTTTCTTCGCCGCTACTTTTTTAGCAGGAGCTGCTTTCTTGGTTGAAGTTTTTGCCTTCACCTTGTTTTTGAGCGCACTAAATACAGCCACAATTGTCCTTTGATTTTTTCAGCGAGTTCGCTGAAGTGATAGGTATATTATAATTTGTCCACAGGCCAAAATGCACATCGAAAACCCTTATTTGGCCAGATTTAAAGCCTCTCGGATCACATTTCCAACGCTTTCAACCTCTACCAGGAAGCCATCATGGCCAAATGGACTGCTAATCGTCACCAGCGGGGCTGCTGCAGGGGCTAATTCGGCAATCTCAGCCTGCAGGCGCGGTGGAAATAACCGATCTGTATCAATCGATACCGCAACCACTGGAATTCGAATTGTGGCCAATGCTGCCGCAACTCCCCCGCGATCTCTGCCAATGTCATGGCTATTCATGGCCTCAGTCAGGGCTATATATGTGTTGGCATCAAAACGTTTAGCTAACTTGTCTGCCTGGTGATCTAGATACGACTCAACGGCATAGCGCCCGGTGTCATCGCCCTGCAATTGTCGACCAAAACGGATATCCATTTCAGCTTCGGTGCGATAGGTCAGGTGCGCAATACGGCGAGCAATTCCCATTCCTTCATCGGGGCCAACTTCTTGCTCGTAATAATCTCCCCTATTGAAATTGGGGTCGGATTTAATTGCTCTAATTTGAATTGAAGCGGTGCCGATTTGATCTCCTGTTGCAACGGCGGATGATCCAATCGTGCAAATTGCACCAACACGTTCTGGCAGCTGAACCGCCCACTCCAACGCACGCATTCCGCCCAACGATGGACCAACGGCTAATAAATATTTTTTAATTCCGATTGCATCTGTAAAGGCAACTTCTGCTGCAACCATGTCTCTGATTGTCACTGCTGGAAAGCGAGAACCCCATCGCTTGCCATCTGGTGCAATAGATGATGGACCCGTCGATCCTTGACAGCCGCCAATTACATTGGGGCAGACAACAAAATACTTGTCTGTGTCAAACGGTAATCCTGGGCCAACCATTGATGGCCACCAACCAGGAACATCAGACCAGCCAGTCATCGCATGGTTAACTAAAATCGCATTATCTTTGGCAGCGTTTAATGTGCCCCAGGTTTGATATGCAATGGTGACATCCGGCAACGTTTCGCCGTTTTCTAAAAGTAAAAACCCAATCTTTATGAATTGTCGCTCACCAGGGTCATGAGTTTCGAGCCATGCACCTGTAACCATCGCTGATTTCTCGTCCATTAAAAGATAGTCCTTCGCCCGCACTTGCCGCCGCAGCGACCTGTTCGTCACCCGGAGCACCCCGCCGCGGTGGAGGGTTGCCGCCTACTAAGCCGGGGCTAATACGTAGGACTCGTGAACGGCGTAATTCTAGCGACTACGCCTCAAAAATCCCAGCCGTCACCTTGGGGTGCAGCTCTATGCGCATTGCCGCAAATGCAGCAGCGGGCCAGCCTGATCCAAAGACTCGGCGCAACAAAATGGTCAAGGCGTACTTGGGATCATCAACTGTTGCGCGATCTAACGCTCTGTATGCAAGTTCGCTATCTCCGCGTTCATACGCCAATGTCGCAAACAAACAGGCAACTGGTGCAACGAATCCATCTGGTGCATTGCGCAAGAGATAGAGCCACATATTCCAATAAATATCAAAGGTTTCTGCGTTATGGGTGCCCATTGCAAAATCGCGAACCTGAATATCTGAAAGTCGGCCGACTACCTGCGACATAAGTTCGACATCACAGTTATAGCCACGATCTGCAAACTGCATGGCTAAATCAATAACAGCTGTTGCACCGTCTCGTTGTGAGAGATTGAGATCTTGCGCATCAGGCGAAAGTGCAAAGGTGTTCACGCTTTCAATAAATTCGTGATCTGTTGCAAGTGACAGTGGGGTAATGCTTACATAAGTATGTTCAGTAGTCATGGTTTCTTATCCTTTGAATGTAGTAGGTGCTTTAACGACGGTAATTAATGCGATGGAAACTTTCTTAACAGTCCCAGTAACTGCGCGGGCAACAGCGTTATGAGTAAAAGATCCGTTCCACGTTGTTAACAAGGAAATTTCGTACGTGCCTGGCTGTTTGTAAGTGTGATGAATCGTGCCGGCTGGGTACGGCCCGCCACTTTCAGTTGTGGCATAAACGCTGCCATCACCGAAACTCCAGATAAATGATGGGCGAAGTGCAACATCTACAACTTCGCCGATAATGTCCACGCGACTTTGAAAAAGAGTTGGTAGATCGCACCAGAAATACACCGGAACATTTACCAAGGGTTCGAATTCAGGTTGATAGGCAACTCCAGCAGTTGGCACTAACTTGGTTAGCCGATCGCTCAAGTTAACTTTTGTGACAGCTTTTTTAACACGTGGCTTATAGGTGCGCTTTACCGTTGGTTTTTTGATGACTGGCTTAGCTGCGGTTGTGGGTGCAAAAAACAAAGGAGCAGCTTTTGGTTTCGGCATAACCTTTGCCGCAACTTTTTTAGGCGCTTGAGCGATGGTCTTTTTGACCGTTGTAGTGCCCTTGTGCGCTTCGATGATGATTTGATTGTTAGCGGTATAAACGTTTATGCATGCCGTTTCCTGACATTGATCAGCAACAGCAGCCTGCATGCCAGAAATGATGAGTGCCAGACTCAAAAATAATGTGACCATGTGCGGCACCATAAATTGCAGCCACGACCGTATTGGAGGTCACTGGGCTAACTGTGGATAGTTGTGACAGGCTAGGAACATGACAGCGCGCGATGGTGACGGTTGGGTCGAATGCGCCTGCGGCAATAAGCATTGGGGACTTAACGGTGCTGCTGGAATTTTGATTCTGCGTGGCAATGAAATCTTGTTACAACACCGAGCCCCTTGGGTACACAACGGTGACACCTGGGGAATTCCAGGTGGTGCTCGTGATTCTCATGAAAGCACTATTGAAGGTGCATTTCGGGAAGCAATTGAAGAAACTGGAATTGATACAGAGCTACTAACTCCGCTTCACACATTTACTGATGATCACGGAAGTTGGAAATACGACACCGTTATCGCCCGTGCTCACGAAGGATTAGTTGCCCACGAGGTAAATGATGAATCCCACGAAGTCCGCTGGGTAGAAATTGAAAAAGTTGCAGAACTTCCTTTACATCCCAGCTTTGCTAAATCCTGGCCAGAGCTACAAATTCTCCTTAAGACGCTTTAGCGAATCCCGAACAACTGCTGAATCTGATGTGCGCCACAACGGTGGCATTGAGTTAAGTAGGACACTTCCATAACGCTTGGTGACGATGCGAGAGTCCAGAATTGCAACTACTCCCCGATCATCAACCGAGCGAATCAGACGGCCAGTGCCCTGTGCCAATAACAACGCTGCTCGAGGCAAGGAAACCTGCATAAATCCACTGCCACCCTTTGCATCAGCTTGTGCTGCGCGCGCACTCATCACTGGTTCATCAGGACGCGGGAATGGAATGCGATCGATTGCAACCAAAATACAACTATTTCCCGGCACATCAACACCTTGCCACAGTGACATCGTGCCAATCAAAATAGATGTCTCATCTTTAGCAAACCGTGAAACTAGTGGCCCAACAGCGTCGCCTCGCTTTTGCGTAATGATCTTTATCGGTAGCTCTGCCAATACTTTGCGCAGATGCAGGTCTGCTGCCTCAACGCCTCGCCATGAAGAAAACAGTGCAAGTGTGCGACCGCCTGCAGCATCAATGAGCTCACCTAGCTCTGTTAACACCTCTTGGCTGGGACCATCACGGCCAGGTTCTGGCAGATGCTTTGGCA
>Ga0209189_1001052_pt1 | contig 21102 bp, 21 predicted proteins | sample C_130820_EF_Meta_FD_187308 | JGI IMG/M metagenome (GOLD analysis project Ga0209189, IMG submission 187308) | Freshwater microbial communities from Lake Croche, Canada to study carbon cycling - C_130820_EF_MetaG (SPAdes) (version 3) | ecosystem: Environmental > Aquatic > Freshwater > Lake... | reverse complement strand
AACAAGTGCAAGTTATAATCGTGATATGACTATTTATGATATTAATCGTAATATCATTCCAAGGGGACAACACCTTCCCGAATCAAGAATTATAAATGATGATATTATGGAGGAGGAGGAGGAGGATGTAAAAATAGGCGGAAAACGCCAGCGCAAGACTCATCGTAAGACCCATCGCAAAACCATTCGTAAAACAAAGCGAAAGAAAACACGTCGCCATAGACGTCGCAATACCAAAAAATATAAATAATAATTCAAAAAGTATATAAATAATTATTATTTATAATATAAATGTGGATACATATTTGTTTATTTTTTCTTTTTGTATCAAATACCCAAAGTTTTACATTTGTAAAGACTAATAATAACAATAACGGAAAATATCCAATCTCTCGCCCTCATTATGAAAATACAAGAATAAATAAAGATAAACCACAATACGGGGATCGCTCATTGAATAGAACCACTTTGATTCCACCTGAAAGAAAATATCCTTTATCGCGAAATTATCACGAGGGTTATATTAGACGCCTGAATTCGAATAATCAAACCGAACAAGATTTTAAAATACTTGGTGAGGAGGAAGAAGAAGAAAGCCCATATGATGACGTAATAGAAGACCTCATTTCGAAAATACTACAAGATTCCAACTATACTGAAAGTGATCCAACCCCTAATAGTAGAAAAAAACAAGGAGGCATTCGCATTGTAATGAATAAGGAAATGTTTAGTCAGTTTATGAATAATGGTGAGAATGAAGATGATGAGGACAACGACCCATTTGGAGGAAGGTCCAAAAATCGCGATAAAAAATCCGATAATTTTGAGGTGATTACAAAATTCCCCTATAATTTCACCGATATTGGCGGTTTTGATAAAATCAAAAATGAATTGTCACAATGTATTGATTTTTTAACCAACTATGCAAAATATTCCAAATATAATGTACGTGTTCCCAAAGGTCTTATTTTAGAGGGACCACCTGGAAATGGCAAAACCCTCTTGGCAAAAGGTCTCGCAGGTGAGGCAAAGGTCGGTTTTATAGCTGTTTCTGGATCAGAATTTCAAGAAAAATACGTTGGTGTCGGTTCATCGCGGGTACGGGAATTATTTTCTTTGGCAAAAAAGAATGCTCCTTGTATTATTTTTATTGATGAGGTCGACGCAATTGGCAGAAAACGATCTGGTGATGGTGAAACTTCCAGCAGTGAAAGGGATAGCACTTTAAATGAACTCTTGGTTTCCTTGGACGGTTTCAAGAATAGCACCGGTATTTTCCTCATTTGTGCGACAAATCGTGCGGACTTGCTGGACCCCGCATTAACCCGACCAGGTAGAATTGACAAACGCATTTTCGTGGGTCTACCGGATTCAAACACCCGTGAGGCGATTCTAAATATTCATGCCAAAGGGAAACCGCATGATGCTTCTGTGAATATAAAAGATCTCGTGGATATTACTGTGGGATTAAGCGCAGCACAAATCGAAAATCTATTAAACGAAGCAATGTTGAATGCCTTGCGGAGTAATCGGGAAACCATGACAAATTCAGATATAGATATCATTATGAATCGAATGATGGCTGGATGGCAACCGACAGACCATCAATTCACCTCGGATATAATAGACCACATAGTGATTCATGAGATGGGTCACGCAATAGTCGGCATGCTTGCGAAACATCATTCAAAGATGACAAAAGTAGTGATTAATTTGTCCTCACCAAAGAGTCCAGGTTATACGATTTTTGAAGGATCTACAAGCACAATTTACACCCGCGAGGCACTCTTTGAACATTTGGCTATATTACTAGCGGGAAGAATTGCGGAAGAAGTCTTTTATGATGTTTCGGTGACAACCGGCGCGATTAATGATTTCGAAGAGGCATTCAAATTGGCAGAAAAAATGATTGTTTATTATGGAATGGGTAAGAAAATAATATATCCTAATTTGAGCGAAACATACAAGGAAAAAATAGACAATGAGGTATTTAATTTGATTAATGATGCTTACAGTTATGCTGAGTTTATTGTAAAGAATTCCAAAGATTTGATACATGAAAGTGCTCAAATATTGAAACGGGAAAAAATACTTACCGCCGAAACGTTGATTGAATTGATGATGAAGGATAAATACAAGAATATATTTGATTTGAAATATTCGCAATAAAAATATTGTTGCGTTATGTTATAATACAAATGTCTTATTTGAATTGTCGTTTGAATTATAAATTTCAAGAAAAAGATGATCGTGATCATACATGTAAAACAGAGGCGCACCCTGAATTAAGTGATTTAGAGGTTACAAGTACATCCAGAAAAGGAATCGTCTTAAAAAAGACAACAAAAGTTGCTCCAAATAGTTATAATGTAACTAATTTACCACCGATCATAGACCAAGGAAATTTAGGTAGTTGTGTCACAAATGCCTTTTCTTATTGTGTGAGCAAACAAACCAATAGAGCAATAAATTTATCCAGATTATTTTTATATGCCATTTGTAGATGTCTTGATTATACATCACTTGATATAGACGATGGTACTAGTATAAGAACCGCATGTCAATCAATAAAAGGCTATGGTGTTTGTAGAGAAAGTGTTTATCCATATATTACATATAAATACACAGATTTACCCCCACAGTCTGTATTTACAAGCTCAAAAAAATTCAGAAAATTCACATATACATTTGTCAATCAAGATTTAGCGACTTTCAAGAATTGTTTGTACAATAATAATACTCCAATTATATTTGGCTTCATGGTGTATTCCAGTTTCATGTCATTAAATGTTTCTAACACAGGTATTGTCCCAAATCCAGATACGGCAATAGAAACCCTAGAGGGAGGTCATTGTATGTGTATTGTTGGATACAATGATACTACCCAACAATTTAAATGCGCGAATTCATGGGGTAAAAGTTGGGGTCAAGGTGGTTATTGTTATTTACCATATGCTTATATATTGGACCCCAATTTAGCGAGCGATTTTTGTTTTACCCACTTTATTTATTAAAAAATATTATGAAAATAACTATTTCTTTTTATAATAATTTAAATATTAATTTTTGAATTATATCAGAAAATGAATATTTTGGTATACGGATCAAAAGGTTGGATTGGACAACAATTTATAGAGATATTGGTAACAAAGAATATTCATTATTCTTGTGGTAAATGTCGCATTGATGATGAGGTGGAATTAAGAAAAGAAATTGAAGAAATACAACCAACCCACGTGGTTTCTTTTATTGGACGCACTCATGGAAGAATCGATGACAAGATTTATACCACGATTGATTATTTGGAACAAGAAGGTAAATTGGTGGAAAATATGCGGGATAATTTGTATTCGCCATTATTATTAGCAGATATTTGTAAAAACAATAAAATCCATTATACCTATTTGGGTACAGGTTGTATATTTAAATTCGACGAGGATCACCCCTTTGGTAAAGAAGAATGTGGATTTGATGAAAAATCACTTCCTAATTTTTTTGGGTCATCCTATTCCGTTGTAAAGGGATACACTGATCGTTTAATGCATTTATATAATGATTCTGTTTTGAATTTGAGAATTCGAATGCCCATTACAGGAGAGAAAAACGGTCGAAATTTTATTACAAAAATAACTACCTACCAAAAAGTTTGTTCCGTTCCTAATTCAATGACAGTATTGCCTGAATTATTGCCAATTGTTCTTGATATGATGCGTAATAAAACAACTGGTACAATGAATTTAACCAATCCCGGATTAATTAGTCACAATGAAATATTGGAAATGTATAAAGAAATAGTTGATCCTAATTTTAGTTGGAATAATTTTTCTCAAGAAGAGCAACGAAAAATATTGGCAGCTGACCGCTCGAATAATTTTCTTGATACCACCCGTCTACAAACCATGTATCCATTTATTTTGAATATTAAAGAATCACTCCGTAATTGTTTGATTAATTACAAAGATACATTAGTTATGGGGGGATTTATTCAGGAACAACCCAAGATGAATTTATTGATTACGGGTGGCTGCGGTTTTATTGGAAGTAATTTTATCAATTATTATTTCCAGAAAAACAAATTCAGGACGATGGTAAATATAGACGCCATGTATTATTGTGCTAGTGAAAAAAATGTTGATGCTCGTATTCGTTTCCATAAAGACTATGTTTTAGTGAAAGGTAACTTGTGTGATTTTGATTTAGTGAGAGAAACATTAGATAAATACCAAATTACACATGTCATACATTTTGCGGCACAATCGCATGTCCAGAATTCATTTGAAGATTCTATAAAATTTACACATGATAATATATTGGGAACCCATACATTACTTGAGGTATGTCGTAGGTATGGCAAAATAGAAAAATTTATTCATGTATCAACCGATGAAGTATATGGTGAATCCATGAATCATATTGAAGAAAAACACAAGACGGAACATTCTATTTTGTGCCCTACGAATCCTTATGCGGCGACGAAAGCCGGAGCGGAATTAATCGCGCAGTCATATAATCATTCTTACAAAATGCCCATTATTATTACCCGTGGTAACAATGTGTATGGACCCAACCAATATCCTGAAAAATTAATACCGCTTTTTATTAAACAATTGAAAGAGAATAAAAAGGTTACGATACAGGGAGAAGGGACCGCGGTTCGCGCTTTTTTACACGCTTATGATACAGCCAAAGCTTTTGAATGTATATTGGAAAAAGGAATGATTGGTGAAATATACAATATTGGATGCGATGACAAGATGGAATTTTCTGTCATGGAAATTGCTAAAATATTAATAAAACTCATTAAAAATACGGAAGATTATGATAAATGGATAGAATACATCGAAGACCGACCTTTTAATGATCAGCGGTACTACATAAGTAATCAAAAACTCAAGGATTTAGGATGGAATATTGAAGTTACTTTAATGAATGGCCTCAATGAATTAATTTTTTCAAATTTGAAATAATATATAATTATTGTATATAATATATAATACTACCTAATATGCAAGAATTTGTAAATTTTGATTGGATAAGTTATTTAAATTACTATAGCGAATTACAAAAAAACGGAATAAATACAAAAGTAAAAGCTTGGAATCACTGGCGTTTAATTGGTAAAAAAGAAGGACGTATATTTTTTGAATTGAACCAAACGTAAACCAATCGATAAATAAAATTATTTTTTAGTATAATCTTTAAATATTTCTTTATATTAGGATGCATGAATACGTTAATTTTGATTGGATAAGTTATTATAATTTTTATAGTGATTTGAGAGAAATTGGTATAAATACAAAAGTAAAGGCATGGAATCACTGGCTAATACATGGTAAAAAAGATGGACGAATATTTTTTGATTTAAAAGAAATTAAAAATTTTGATTGGAAAATATATCTTAATAATTATCCAGATTTATATAAATATGATTTAAATACGCCATTAAAAGCATATCATCATTGGGTGACAATTGGAAAAAATCAAGAAAAAACTTCATTATATTATAATACATCTAAAATAAACTATTCAGGATTTGGTATTTTATTCTTTATCAATATGGCGTGTCATTTTTTATCAATGAAATATAATTTAAAATTTGAGTATAAATATTATGATTTATTCCAAAAATTAGGGATTACTTTATTCATAGGAAATAAAACATATAATGAAAATATTTTATTAACGGACGATAATTTTTATGAGTTAATTAAAAATGAAGGAAAAAAAGAATATAAAAATTTGATACTCATTAATGATTTAACATGTCATTCTAAAGATTTTTGTTATTATTTAAAAAATTATTTTGAAATAAATGAAAATAGAAATAAAATAATGCAATTAAATATATTCAAAGATAGATATATTCATAATAATGATCTATTTGTTCATGTTCGTTTAGGTGATGTTAGAAAAAATAAAAATCATAATTTACTTGAATATTATGAAGATACAATAAAAAAAATTCATTATGAAAAAGCATATATATCAAGTGATGAAATACAAAATAGTATTTGTAAAAAATTGATACGTAAATTTAATATGATTGTAATTGATAAAAATGAAGTTGAAACAATCATGTTTGGATCCACGTGTAAATATATTGTATTATCAGGAGGATCTTTTTCTTGGTTGATTGGATTTTTAGCTTTTTTTTCAACAGATATTTATTATCCATATAATAAAAACAAATGGTATGGTGATATATTTGTTTTTAATAAATGGAAGAGTGTTCATTTATCGAATACATATAAGGATAATTTAAAAAAAAATATTGCGGATGAGCCAACAGATGAATGGTATGATTCACCGTTTGATAATACAGATTTTACGATAAAACCAAAGGATATTAAAGATAAAATACATCTTTTTGTAAAGTCAAAATAATAATGTAAAAATAATAAAATATAATAAAAAGTAAAATATTATTATTTATTATATGAAGAAAAGTAATTGTAATCACTGTCAGGAAGATCATGAAATAGATGATCATAATCATTATTGTGATCATCACATAGATAATCATTGTAACGATAGAAATCTAATATTAGATGTAGCGGTCCTGTGCCAAGAATATTCCCCGGTAGAAATCAACTGTAACAATAGTCATATTGTAAATTTAGATGAAATATCAATTAGCGAGGATACATTTAGAAACATTTTTTATCCCTACGGGGAAAATTTTGGAATCGACGCTAAAAAAAGCTGTGTCAAGGAATTCTTTTACATAACCTTTTTAGCGCCATATAGAAAAGTAGATGGAAAACCCTTTTATTTACTAGAGGAAATCATAAAAAATACAGAGGAAGATTTGAATGTCTCTAGAAATTGTTTCACGACTTGTTCCTTGACTGATTTAAGAAACGATTTACTGAAAATAAAATCTTTATGCGATTTAGATTGCTGTAGCTTGAGTTGTTCTCTCACCTGGTCAAATATTATAACCATGATGAGAGATTATAGTTTAGTAAATAATTATCCCAAAAATATAAGACCCCTTTTTGTGGTGAATGTAATATTCAAAAGTCCGAATCCCTGTGTAAAACCAACGGTTGTAAAATTCAACTACCGTGTTCATTCCATATGCCTGAAATAATCCGAATTTGAATATAATATTTATGCATATACTACTAATATATGTATAAAAATTACAAGTTAAAAAATATTGTTATATTAAGATAGTAGATAAATGTCATCGACCAACAATATTGATTTAGATATCAATAGTTATAATTTTTTTGAATTGTTGAATATATATCAATTATCAAACGATCATAATTATGAAAATATTACCAAGATTGAAAATAAATTAAAACTCATACAGCAGCGTTTTTCTAGTGATATTTACGAATTTTACTTGAAGGGCGCAAAACTGATCCTGACAATTTATGCTCTTTTTGAGCAAAACTACATACCTAATATGACTGATGCGAAGAATATTAATCAATATATGGATAAAATAAAGCAAATCAAAAACTATGAAAACTACAATTCAAATCAAATCATTGATGTTATTTTTGAAATAGATATGAAGAAAAACAATACTTCTCAAGAAGGGATTAGCGATTTGAATTCTGTTTTGAATACCACATCTCGTTTGAATACACTCGATTCACTGGTACATAACAAGACTAATATAGTGTATAATTCCTTCACCAATAGTGTAGCTCCAGGAGATTTGAATTCAATCAAACGAATCACACAGTTGACAAATTTGAATTTAAACAGTTGTTTTCGCAATAATTATTATGCGAGTAATCCCTGCGATTTTCAATATTTTATTCCAACTGAAATCAAAAATGTCCTGTCGATGAGATTGGCATCTATTGAAATACCTAATGCGTGGTATTTATTTTCAAACATGAAAAAAAACAATACATTTAAAATACATATATGTCACTGTAATGAGGATTATACCTACGTGATACAAGTGCCGGACGGGAATTACGATAGTGATACATTACAAAATTATTTGAATACGACTTATTTTTACGAGGCGGAAAAAGATGATGCGTTGAAATACATTAAATTTTCCATCGATCCGTATAGTTTTAAATCAATGTTTGAATTGACGCATAATCATCCACAAGGTTTCAAGTATACGATTGAATTTTTAGAAAGTATAAATCAAAACATAATGAATACCATGGGTTGGACGATTGGATTTCGATTAGGAAAATATGAAAATATCACTGGTAAACTACAATCGGAGGCGCTTTTTGATGCCGGGGGTGATCGTTATATTTACATGTCGATCACAGATTATCAGTATAACAATAACATGTCAAATATTGTGGGTTTTGATAAGAGTATGCTGAACGAGGATATTATAGCAAAAATTCCTATTGTAAATGGAAAATTGTCGATGGTCATTGATGAAACCCAAAATCCTTTGGCGAAAAGTAGAAAATACAACGGACCTGTGAATTTGTCAAGACTTCATATTAAAATCTTGGACAAGTTTGGAAAGGTGATTGATTTTAATAATATGGATTATAGTTTTACATTAGAATTGGAAGTTTTATATGAAAGTTTTAATTTCAAAAATGTAACCGGATAGTTCCTTGAAGAGAGAAAAATTTATTATATACAAATATTATATAAATATATAATAAATGAATCAATTTATTGGTGGAAAAACATATAACAATAGTGAAATACATTGTCCAACAGATAATATTTGTAGAAATAATTACCCAATAATCCCTATAGCAACATTATATAATTATTTTGAAAAAAAATCGGGATCATCTTGTGAAAAAGAAAAAACTCCTATTGACCATTATTGTAATATAAATCATATTGTTTTGAATTTAATTAATTTAGAAGAAAGCGAATTTTTTAATCTTTTTTTTCACAATAGTTCCAAGTATTTTTGTGTAAATAAGGCACTTATTACAAATAATAACATTATTTTTTCAGAACAAAGCTTTGTATCTAATAATTCAAATATGAATCATTTTTCTTTATATAACGAGGTTTTGAAATGTTTTGAAGAAAATTTTAATATTAGTGTGAATAATATGAATCCAAGTACACTTATTTCTCTACAAAAAGAAGTATATAAAACTCAGTCCCTTGCTTCTATATGTGGGACACAAATTGGATTGAGCTGGGATCAAGTTATTAATACATTAATTTCATCAGGATATATTGAATATTCAACTAAAAATAATTGTGCGCCTATTATTTTCCAAATTAATTTTCGCTTTTATTCGTGCGCGGCAAATGTCTATCTAAATATTACCTTTCAATATAAAGTTCACATAAGTGGATATAGTTTGAAAAATAAATGTATTGACCCACCGTGTGATTCTTCATCATCAAGCGAATCAAGTAGTAGTTATTGTGAATCATGTGACAGAAGTAGTTGTTCATGTGAAACCTCATCCAGTAGTAGTTGTTGTGGTTATTCGAGTAGTTGTGAATCATCTTCCAAAAATTCATCAAGTGAATGCGATTCATTTTCATATTATTCTAAAAAATCAAGTACCTCATCGAGTAGTTTTACCGATTAAAGCTAGAATATTTATTCAGGTATGATTGTTGTTATTATTCTTGTAAAATTAAAAATATCTTGTTAGTATATATGTCTTATAAAAAATTCTTTTCAAATAATAATGAAAATTCTTACAATGACTATTTAAAAATAAAGAAGGGGAGAGAAATGATTAAAAGATATGTTTCAAATAAAAAATATAGGTTGAATACCTTTATAAATTATGAAACATTTTTAACATTAACAAAAGCATATTATAATAACTTGAATAATAAAAACCATATTGGACCACCCGTTTCTATTACGAATTCAAACACTAGTTTATTAAAATACCGATCAATACTTAATCATTTACACAATGATAATTGTTATTATTGTAATAAATGTCCAATTGAAGAAATTGTAAATTGCAAGTATGTTGCCAATATATTATACCCTTACGGGGAATCAATTATCAAAAATGATCCTTTAGAAAATATATTTTATCCACACAGTATTAATTTGGATTTATATTGTAAGAAATGTCCATTTCCGTGTGTAGAAACATGTGAGACAATACATTATCAATCATGTGGACCATATAGTTCTTGTAACCAGGGGTGTGGAAATAGGTGCGATACTGGGTGTGGAAATAGGTGCGATACTGGGTGTGGAAATAGGTGCGACACTGGGTGTGGAAATAGGTGCGACACTGGGTGTGGAAATAGGTGCGACACTGGGTGTGGAAAAACAAGACCTCTTTTTTTCAAAGAAAAACAGGTTTGTAGGTGTAGTAAATCATCTAAATGTGAAAAATGTAATGATCATTAATAATATTTGAATTTGAATAAAATATACATCTTATAATATATAACTATTATAAGATGAATCATAAATGTATAACGGCTAGTTTGACAGGAAAAAATTTACTCAATCCAGCAAATATTACAGGAAAATCACTTTGTAATTCAGACTATATTCCATCTGACGTGGTAAAGATTAAAATTTACATTATGACAAATATTATTATACCACTTGTATCAAAACAATGGAAAACATTACAGGAGAATCTCTTTTGTTTGGACAATATCAAAAAAAAATTAGACTTGTATTACAATTGTTATAAAATTGAAGACATGAAAATATACAAGGAATTAATCAATGCTTTTGAGGTAATATTACAAGAACATCAACAATTGGAAGAATTAGAAAAGACTATTTATGGAGGTGATTCCAAAGATGTCACTACTATGATTTACCGCACCGCAATGATTCGTCTCAAACCAGAATACGAAATTTATGATATTTTGTATGGAAAACCCAAGCAAAGTGAAAACCAACACTATAATGTAGTCATCGTCGACTATATTGAGCATTTATTAAAAATAGAAGGTATCACTTTTCATAAAATAAAGGAATACACACTTGCCAAATACCCAGTCATTTCAATTTAAGACCGGTTTTTGCGGGTCTTGTTCTTGTTTTCTCTCTTTGACTTGTTTATAAAAGAGTAAATTTCATTTTTTTGATTACAAATATCATCCGCTACAGGTTGAAAGTAACTACGAAATTCTGATCTCATTTTAGGAATATCATCAACACATACCCATTTGATTTCCGCCTTTTCAAAAATTCTCGAGTTTTTTATCAAATTGTCTTCCAATTTTTTCTGTAAAAAGCGCTGATTGTTGTTGTAATAAAAAGGAAGTTTTTCGTCATAATCAAACGGAAATATGTGAATTCTATATTTACCTGAATCGAAATGGACATTGTACGTCCCGTGTTTTTTCAATAATTTGTCCAAATCTTTTTCACTGCCTAAAAATCCCGTTAATTCCTCGGTGCCTTCACGAAGCGCATTCTTCATGAATGACTCACCTTTTTCTTTACCGCCCCCAAAATCGCACCATCCTGGTGTTTTATCAAAACGGTTTTCCTTTCCAAATAAAAAATGTAATTTATTTTTATGTATACATGTTGGTAATATACCCGACCCTCCCATAATTTAATACAATATTATTTAATTAAGATTTTTTTTAAATATATGTTAAATATATGAGACATAGAACCACCAAACATAAAAGAACGACAAAACATAAATATGATAGATTAAAAAAAAATAATAAAAAATCAAAGAATCGAACCCGAAAAGTAGATCTTCTTAAAAGCACCACGCCCAAAAATATACAATATCTAAGTACTTTGATTTCAGATGAAATCGATAATAAAGCAAGAGGAGTATTTAAACATTCATCATATATACCAACGATTAATGAAGAATTGGTTTCTTTAAATTCTATTTCGAGAGAAAATATTACAGGATGTAATAATGACCGTGCATTTGAATTACACGAGCCACTTCAAATTGAAATTCCCGGACATAATACATGTGTTCCTTATTACAACGAAACCGCAAAAAAATTATTGTTACATAATTTATCGGCAAATAAACACATTGATGTCTCTAAGATAATTACCCCTAAACAAAATTTATCAAATTGTTGGTTTAACACAATGTTTGTCACATTTTTTATAAGTGATAAGGGGCGCAAATTTTTCCATTATTTTAGACAACTCATGATAGTTGGCGAATTGTCAAATGGAAAAAAAATACCGCGCAATTTAGCAGACGCATTTGCCTTGTTGAATTTTGCGATTGAATCGTGTCTTACTGGTTCAGACTATGCGTATGATTTAGACAACAATAGCATTATTGAAAAAATATACAAATCTATTCCAATACATGGATACAACACCAAAGGATTTGACAATCTTTATAATGTGAATGACAGTGGAAACCCCGTTCATTATTATTCAAGTATTATTCATTATTTACAAGATACATCGATTGATTTATTATTTATAAATACTTATAACAATACAGATTGGAAAAACACTGTGAATAACCGTATCAAACAAATGGGTTATTATCCGCATATCATTGTGATTGAAATAAATGATGAACTGAAACAGAGACCCGGTAATTCGGGTATTATTATGGACAAGGAAAAAGAATTCACTATTCGTGATAATAAATATGTTCTCGACAGTTGTGCTGTTCGAGACAAATCACAAAAACATTTTTGCGGGTTAATTACATGCGAAGGAAAACAATATAGTTATGACGGTCTAAGTTATCATCGTTTGGTTCCGTTGGATTGGAAACAACATATCAATTCTAGCTTTACTTGGACATTTGAAGGAAGTTACGATAGATATGATGAGTTGCTTGAATGGTCTTTTTTACATGGGTACCAAATGTTGATTTATTATTTGTCATAAAACATGTATCATCGAAATACATGTTTTACAAATATTACGCAATATCTTTTGCGTTGTCTTCTTTTTTTGGTATTAATTTACCAATTATCTTTTTATCAGCATATATGTACATATAATATGCTAAACATGCGCCAATCAAACCACCTACAATAACTTGTGTTATATAATGATTTTGATATTTTACTCTTTGTAACAATGTAAGTATTGAAATGAATATGTATAAAAGTGTAATGGTTGTATTTTTCAATACTAAATGTATAAAAACGGTCGAATAAAATACATGTTGAGCGTGACCAGATGGCATGCCATATATATCTGATGAAAACCGTATTCCATGTTGTTCCAATGGTTTAAAAATATTATAGTCACCTTTTGGACGAGGTTGTTTTACAATTCCTTTTATTAAAAAATTCAAAATTATATCCAATATAAAACCAACCATATAGACAAATAAGTAATTTGATTTTTTATACAGTAAAAAGATTGACGATCCAAATAAAATTTGAGGTCCATAATAACCAATTAAATCTATCATATATAAAGGATTCATCATATTTATATATTATGTAATGATAAAATAAACTAAAATAATATAAATTTTTGTAAATAAGTTTCGCATTCAGGTGGTAAATAGTGGTTTTCTTTTACTGAAATTTTTACAAGGTTTTCATGAATTAACCTTTCAAATAAATCAATGCCGCTTGTAACGCGTTTTTCAATTTTTTCAACATTGGCATACTCATTGTTGTTAAATTCTTGGTGGGCAAAATTTTCTAATTTATTCTTTATAAAATGCGCATCACCAAAATAAGACAAATGCCAACCTCCTTTGTTTATAATATATTCATCTGAATTTATATAAATATGATTTAAACGGATATCACTACAAGTTAATTTATTTTGGATTATTTCGTTAAAATATTTGTATATAAGAATTTTAGAAAAACACCATATCATTTCTTTTTTTGAATTCAAATTATAATAATAAAAATCCATCTGTAAAGCGTTTATTGTAATATTTATTTCATTGTTTTTAATTCTTTCTAATGTACGTGGATCAGGTATTTCATCCAAATCACTAATTATAATTACATCATTATCTTGTAATGATAAATGTTGTATTCCTCGAAAAATACAATTTCGTTGAAATCTTTCATTATGCCACGAATCAGAATTATCACTCTTGTTATCATAATTAATATTTGGATATTTATAAGGAAAATCATCTACAATAAGATGAATTATTTTATGGTGAAATGATTGAAACATTTCTTTGTTATTTTCATATATTAACTCCTTTTCTTTTCCACTATGCGTATGAGTTGATTCCACCAGGACAAAATAATCCACTTGTTCGTTCAAAATATGTAATCTATAATTTAATAAATCTAATTCATTGTAAAAGATAAAACAATCCACAATTTTCATTATTTGTATATTAAATCATTATCTTTTTATATTTTTAGTATTGATATAGTATTTCCGCAACAATTGTCAAACACCAGTCAGCACCATTTAAATTCAATACATTTCCCTTATCATCCAATAATTTAATACGCATACGATCTATGTTTACCGGTCCAAAATAAACGCGTTTATTCAACTGTAATGTACTTGAATCCTCCACATATAAATCACCTGTAGAAAGACCTTTTTTATCTAAGGGAATAATCGCAAATATATCAGAACAAGTAGGCGCTGATGCTCTGTATTTCACATTTCGTTCATTATTTTTTATGATTTCATTTATAGAATATATTTGAGATTGTGTTAGTATTCGTGGAGCGGTAGGTAATACAGTTGGAGTTGCTACATAACTGACGTCCCATTTATCCATAATTAAAGTTCCAGCATTTATATCGTCTACTAAAAATTGCGTATTCGAATCAAAATTTGTACCCATCGGATTTGCTGAAGTACATCTAACTGGTAAATCCCTACTATAATACGTAGGTAGTTTCAAGGTTTTTGATAATTCAGTAATACCAATAAGACCATTATTAATATGATTTTGATTCAAATCATCTAGAACAACAATTAAATATTTAGGTCCAATTAGATTTATTATTGCTGGTGCTATATTTCCAGATGATGAAACATTTATGTATGGTAAACGATAACCTAATGTCCAACCTAGTGTTTGATTAATTACATTTGTTTGTTTACAACTATTGGACGAACAAGAAAGCTCATCGGTTGGATCAAAAAAAGTAATCACTGTACTTTCAGTAATATCATATATAGTAGATGTTGTTGGATCTGTATAATGACCACCATATAAATTCAACGTGATTTTACCATTGATTGAATTATACAACACCGGATCTTCTGTAAAGCCAGAAAAACCGGCACTTGTAAAACTAGTGTTTAAAGCAGTTACAATAGTTGTTGTGGTATAATTACCCGGGTCTAAAGTAATCGAAACCGTTTTTTCAAATAATGTAGTTGTTTCATTCATAAAAGATATCCAAAAACAGGTATTACCATTTGACGTATCAATCGTATACCATGTATATGGTACCTGAAAAGAATACGGTTTCAAAGAAAGCACATTTACCAAATGCTCCGATAAATCAAGTGTATAATCTGTTGAGGTGTCATTGGGTCCGGTAACTTGACGATATTGACTATCTAAACTAATAATACGAGTCGTCACATTTGTCAATGTCGGGTTCAATTTGTCCTGCGCTACTTCTACATTTTTAACATTTGTCACACCTAATTGTTCGTGGGCCATGGGGACATGCGTATTATTATATATTTCGCCATTTGTACCACGTTGCGTTATTTTATCTTTTTGTACCGGATCACTCTGAGGCAATACTTGTTGATTTTCCCACCAAACATCTGTTTGTTTATTAGTTGGACCATACGTTACTGGCTCATTAGAATTTTCCAATTCATCTACGTAATCAAGAAGTGCCTGTTTCATATCTTTAAAAAAAAGAACTAATTTATTATTATTTTCTCTTTGAAATTTCAAAATAAATTTATCACACGCATCTGTAACTGTTTCACGATCTGGAGTTGAGGTATCTAAAGACAAAATGGTTAATAATTCAGAAAGAGTATAATTGTCCACATTTGTATCAAATTCATTACTCATTACTATTAGTATATATTATACATTTATATTTATATATTTTTCTGGTTTTTGTTTGTTTTCTAAACCCGTGAATGGTGCCTTTTTTTCAGTTCTTTTTTGTTGGTTCCTTTATTTCAGCGCATGTAAAATGCTTTCGGAATATTTTTCTGATTTCGTCGCTGATCACCATGCTTCTACACATTTCGTGTTTCAATAGTTTTTCGGGGATTAATTTTATTCCACTCCCGCGTTTCATGTGAGTCTTTTCTTTGAATAACATATAATCTAGGCATTCGACCAGCTCTAGGTTGAATTTTTCCAAGATGGCGCGGTCAATATGATATTCGCCTTTGTATACATATCTATTATAGTTGTGACATTTATATATATTGTAATATTTATCAGCTCTTACGGTGTTTTTGATTAAACCGATGCCTTCTATTTGATTCGTAGTGTTGTTCATTTCCACGACGAAAAGGATCGCATCATCTGTGATTTTCGGTGATATTCTGCGAGGGCAGCCGTAGATACAGCCATTAGAGGCGTTTGATTTCGCTCGGTAACTACAATTTTCTTCCCATGTTTCATTATTAAAGCGACTTGTTGCTATTGGTATCATTCTTTTTGACTTGTTGGTGAATTCAAAAAGAATTTTCAATTTTTATTTTTGTATTAGACACACAAATGTAAATCTTCAAGGATATAAAAATAATTTTTAATTACATATATGTTTATAATCATCATAAAAGCAAATGGAATCTATGATATTTTATGTGCGTTGTCTATATTGCGACTAGTAAAAATACCGTATTTATATTTAGACCGTATACATTTGTCAATGTTTAAAAACAACAGTGATAATCCATTCTTTGAAAGATTTTTGGCATACTGGATTTTTACCTATGGAATCATGAGACTTTCTGTGAAGAATTCTTTTATTGTTTCAGGTTCGTACTATTTAGAAGCGTTATTTTTCGCAAATGAATTATTCAATCATCAATCTGTTTATGTTGACAAATCTTTATTTGTCATTTTGAGTTCTCTATTATTAGGATATATTTCTTCTTTTTACTAAAATTACACTGTAAATTAAGCTGTAAATAACATTTTTGTGATCTCTTCTTCGAGACAATTATATCTGGAGTTTTTCAATAATTCGTTCAATTTGGTATAGGGAGTTATATTCGGGTTATAAGTTTCCGAGAAGTATGTGATGCCTTTATCCTGAAATAAATTTAATAATTTTGGATTATTTCCAGAAATCATACTTACATTTGGATGTATGGATAAACAAGGGAATCCATGAGTTGACTCCATATTCCAAAAAACAATATGTGGCAATGTATAAGGTTTATTGATTGCTTTTTGACCGGCCTTTTCATATTTGCGTTTGATTGCCTCATACACAGTGATGAATTCTTGATTTGGGTTTTGCTGTTTTATAAACTTCATATTGGAAAAGATAATAATACCCATTTCAGCGACCTGTTTTTCAGGCATTTTTATCTCTACAATGGTTTCTAATAATTTGTCTATTCCATCATACAGATTAGAATATTCATCTAAATATAAAGATGTTTTTTTGGTGTTGTCCTCATCATTGAGAGTAGTAATTGCTTTTACTGTACCAACAAAATCATGACAATGCTCCAAATTATGCCACCTGGATGTTTTTCCAAAGGTCATGATTTGTTTTCCAAAATAAGCGTTTTTTTCGGCAACTCTTATACCTAGTCCAAGCGCAAAATATAATGCGTCGTTTTTCAACATCGATAATGATGTGTCTACCATGGCAACCATGGGTCTTATTGGAAATATATTTTTTCCATTTTGTTTCCACATGGCATTTAATAGGTTACATTCTTCTTGTTTTGTCACATCATTCAGATCAATCATTTCTATAGCGGACTTGATATATTCATTCACTTGAATATGAGGAGTTTTTTTAATATCTGATTCAATATACTTTATCATATTATCACGACAATACAAACGGTCCTTGGTAGTTTTTCGCATTGTTTTTGCGTTTGATTCGACTGATCGTCCAAGTTTTTCATTTGGCATATTCAAAAATGCCTTTCGTTGTTTGAATAATGTTTGTGAGGTAATATTTAACGGATCAATAAGTGACCACTTGTTTTCGCATTGTTTTACTTGTGTTGTATCTAATCGTTTATTCAAAGATGATATTAATTTTCGATATTCCATTTCAGACTTTTTTTTTGCGCGTTTTTTTTGTTCGGGGTTGTTTGCTGACTTCAAATACTGTTTAAAATACACATGTGCCATTTTTTTAAACAACCATGAAAATTTGGGTTGTTTTTCACGAGGAATCCACTTGGCGACCAGGGTTATTTTGTCGTTTGTATTTACATTTTCTTCATCCTTGGCTAACTGTTGATTGGTTAATTCAATCGCGTATTGAATTAGTGGATGATTTTCATCACATGTTTGTTCTTTACAATAATTACAAAAATATTTCATATCTTTCCATGATCCATAAGGATGTTGATTATTTATCGATGACATAATGACAAATGTTTTGAGTAAAAACTCGGAAAGCCTTGGATAGAAACTATACCATACCAGTATTTGCATATATGCCAACATGTATTCCCCCTTACCATCTATGATATCTCTGGTATAACCGACCAATTTATAAAGCATGACAATCTGTTCCTGGAATTCATCGGGTAATAATTTACCGTTTTCTAAATTGTCCTGTAAATCTTTGATAATATTGTATAAAATGTCTGCTAAATGAATGATTTCTGATTCTTTACTGGTCCGCACCAACTGATAATTAAACTGTACGATTCTTTCTTTGGTATATTCCGACCAACCATATTCATCATGTCCGTTTTTTCCGATTTGTTTTGTGAAAATGCTTTTTATTTGTGATGAGGACGGGGATGATAATGGTGTCGTCATTTTAAACATAGTTACTAATTATTAATTAAAACACTTTAAGTTGTTTCCTTTTTGTTTTATTGTTACTTATATATATTTTTTTGGTGGTTTGATGATTTGATCCAAATGTTGATATTGTTTTTTCATAAAAAAGTATGAAAAGAGTATTCAAATCTTGAAACATGGAAATTGTTTTTTTAAGAGGTATATTATCAATGTTTTTCACCACCTCTAAAAAATCACGGGATAATAAAGATTTCAAATAATGTTTTACATTACTTGTTTCCAAATCAATATTGTATTTTAAGAGAGATAAAATGGTATACCGTTTTTTATCTTTAAAACTATTCTTTTTAATCACGTGTATCAATTCTTCTTTGGTGACCATATTGTCTTGTTTTAAAAACAGTGTTTCTTCTTTAATGGTTTCTATATTATTTTCCTTATCAATATACAACGATGTCACTTTAATTTCATTGACATCTTCGTTATAAAATTGTATATAATTTTGATCAGTGGTTTCAAACTCTTTTATCCAATTTGTGTCTAAATTTGAGTCATTATTTTCTTCCTCTTCGTAATTCATTTTTATGTAATGTATTATATTGATTTATCAAAAAATATAATATATTCAAACCAATTTGTTTCTTTACAAATAATTATCATAATCATCGGGATTTTCGTAATAATAATCTTGATCGTCTCCACTTAATATTTCATCATTATATTCATCCTCATCATCATAATGTTTATAATCATCCCTTGGCATCTCATACATATGATTGTAACAATCATCTCCATATAATTCTATATATTTCTGTTTGTATTTTTCCCAAGAGGTTACCAATTGTCCTAATATATTACGCCAATTTGGATCTTTATTTGATTTATTGATATATTTTGGGTGGATTTTATAATTTTCAATTTGTATTTTTCTATTTTTATCTACGGTTAAATAGCTCCAACCTGGTTTCTTTTTTTCTTCTTCCTCATCATATCCGTAATTAATAAGTGATGCCCCCTTATAATCCAACGATTGTTTGGATTCTTTTTCCAAAGTTTTTGTAGTATTATCAACCAAATCAGGAAATTCGTCTTGATTAAATTTTACAACGGTTTCACGTTTTGGTATAAAAGGGTCTTTTTGTTGTTGCGTTTTTTTGGACGATGATGAAAAATTCTTAAATGCGTTCATTTCAAATGAATCCAAGAATAGAGTATATCTTATATACTGTAAAGAGAATCTGTATAGTATTATCGCAAATCCTTTAAATGGTTTCAAAATATGTATAAAGGGGGTAATTTAAAATTGATTCTGTTTTCTCTCTTTGTTGTAAAAAACAAAAAGCAAAAAACAAGAAAATGAATACAAAAAGTAAAAATCTAATTCGGGGACAAAGATATTTATTTTCAGAAAAAGCGCCCTATCATGATCATGAAAAAACTTTTAGAGCCAATTTCTTGAATTATTATGAACACTCAAATACATTGGTTATAAATTCAAGTGAAACTGAAAGGTCACCTATGACACAAGTTAGTATTCCTTTTGATTGGATTACCAAAATTCAAAGTTTGGAAGATATATTGGGGAGAGAAAATGGCGGGGGTGTGGTTTTACCAAGCGACATTTTACTTGAAATTGACGGATATTTATGAATTTATCAAGAAAACAATATAAAGACTATTATTGATTATTATTTGTCTCCATACAGCAATGATGCTTTATTATCATAACTAAAATATACATTTTTGTATAGACATAAAATATTTTTACCTATAAAATATTTACAGGAGACAGCAATTTTTGGGTGTCGCATTATATAGGGGGTGTCTTTGAATAATGGGTGTCGCCAAAAATAAAACAAAAAAAATAAAATATTTTCGTAATATTTTATTTTTTACAATACAATAATATTATATAATAATATTTACATGAATTCTAAACATTTCTTTAGATATTTTGTTAGTAGAAAATTGCCTGTAATAAATTTATGTATATCAACATCATGTTTATTACTACAATGTAAAGGTCAATTTTGGGATAAAACCCGTCTTAATTAAATACTTTTGTAGAGATGTAATTATTTACAGCATTTAGGGCATTTACATGTTTTACCGTGACTACATTGTTTTCTTGTTTTGTTAGTCTTTCTTGATTTTTTATGATGACGACTACGATTTTTTCTGGTTTTACCTTTTGGTAAAACAGCAGGTTCTTCTTCTACAATAGCAACCTCTTCCACCATCATTTGTTTTTTTGATCCCTTTTTTGGTGATTTTTTTTCTACAGATGGACCTGCTTTTTTATACATTTTCTTGGCATCAACCATTGCTTGCTTGTATTTGTAGT
>Ga0209189_1001051_pt1 | contig 21118 bp, 18 predicted proteins | sample C_130820_EF_Meta_FD_187308 | JGI IMG/M metagenome (GOLD analysis project Ga0209189, IMG submission 187308) | Freshwater microbial communities from Lake Croche, Canada to study carbon cycling - C_130820_EF_MetaG (SPAdes) (version 3) | ecosystem: Environmental > Aquatic > Freshwater > Lake... | reverse complement strand
ACTGTAACTTTACCTAATTTATTCGTTGCCAATTCGGTGCGTAATTTTTCAATATCAAAATCAGCATTTAATTTACGGTCATCGGCAAATTCTATTTTTCGTTTCTGTCCGGTTTTATCTTTTTTTTCTTTTTTAGGAATCACTATTTTAATCGTTCTATTTTCATCAAGCTCAGTGACGATTGGTTTTACTCTTAAAGTATCTTTTAATGTGTCTAAAGGGTTTTTTCTTTCGTCATTCATACTTATATATAATTACAAGTTTTTTAATTTAGTGTTTTAAATTATTTTATAATTTTATACAAATCAAAATATTAATTATATTTTTTTATTTGTAATATATAATATGTCATCAAAATTAAGTGGATATGTAAGAAAAATACCAAGTATTGATACAGACGACGAACTTATTAACTATGATGTTGAATTAGGATTAGAAGAATTAAAAAAACAGTTGAGAGAAATTGAATCAGATAAACGTAAAGAAACATATGAACGTAAACTTGAGGCATATAAGTTAAGAAACGCAATCAGAAAATTAGAAGAAGGAAAAAATATGCCATATGACGAATTTATGAAAATTCTGCATGAAAATAGTATTCGCCCAATTATGGGTAGTTACTATAAAACAGTAACTGACCTGGAATCTGGCAAGGAATACAAAGTTAAAGTAGAATATGATAATAGATTACCAGTATTTTCATCACCTAAATCTGGGTTGCGTCGTAGAACTCCTGAGTTTATTAGAAGCGAATCACCGTTTAAGTCAATATCATCAACATCAGATGTGAAGCCAAACAGTACACCGCCGAATACGCCTTTATTACAAAATACAATCATGGAAGAAGTTAATAGAAAGAAATCAATTTGTGAAGAATGTATTGATGGTATTTGTCCTGAAGGTTGTAATATTTCTGGCGGTATTAGACGACGACGTAAAAGCCGTAAAGTGCGTAAATCAAGAAAAAGTAAAAAATCCAACAAAAAATCTAAAAGAAGAAAATAAACTACATTCATTCCACAGTTCCCGCATATAAATCCAACTTTTGAATCGCCTCATTACATGCGATTTGCTCCGCCTTGCGTTTGATTTTATGTTGTCCCTCACCCAGGAATAAAAATATTTTTCCCTCGTTTTTCTCAATAGATTCGCGAATCGCTCCAAAATTTTTCAATTCGTCAATATGTAATGCCTCTGTTTGACTACAATTATAGACTTGTTGTCCAACACACAAATAAACACCCATTTTATATCCATTGTCCACATCATGATCGATTTCCAAATAATGCGGAGTCACCTTGAATTCCTTTTGGATTTTCACTTGTAAGATGTTCTTGTAATTGTCGTCATTTTGAATCAAGGCAATCCAGTCAATATGTTTTTCAAAGACATTTTCCACGAATTTTTGTGCGATTTGAAATCCAGGTCCAGTGACAAATATATTTTTAAACCATCCTTCGTCATCCTTGACATCTATCTTGTTGAAATCCAAAAACAGCGCTCCCAAAAACGCCTCAAAAAGACATCCCAGTTTCTTTAAATTGGTGCGGATTTTCTTTTCCTCTGCGTGTTTAGAAAGAATCAACCAGTTGTGTAGTTTCATTTCTAAGGCAATCTTCCCAATCGCCTCATTCTTGACAATCGCGATTTTCTTTTCGGTCATAAACCCCTCGTTTTCCTTGGGAAATCTGCGGTATAAATAATATTTAGTGACTAATTCCAAGACACCATCACCCAAAAACTCTAAATTTTCATTTGATTTTGTTTTTAATGGCATACAATCAGGTGGTCTATCCACGATCGTAATATTTTGAGACGCGTTTTCAATATGAGGTCGTTTGGTATAAGACCGGTGAACAAAAGCGCGTTTATACAAGTTCAAATTATGAACAATATTGGGAACACCATATTTAGTGAGAATAGATTGAACTTCGCTCAATGTAATCTCCACATTCGCAGGATTGTATGGGTTAAATATTAAACCATCTTCTCCTTTAATAATATCATCGTCGCGTATTATATTTTTATCGTCTTGATTCATAACAAAAGTGAATAAACTATATATGTAATAGTACCATTTGTTTATATTGTTTTCATATATGTTTTATTTTAGGAAACTTACTTTCTCTCATCGTTATAAAAATAGTAAATAAAAATATCAAATAATTTATCATAATTTAATATTTTTTATATAATATTCATTCTTTAAAAAAATATAATATTTAAGGTATATATAAATATGCCAGTTGGAATGTTTGTTCAATCGAACCCATATACTAATACTATCGCATCAAGAACCGAACAAAGTGGTGGTTCATTAGGTGGTAACAAAAAGGCAGGTATTGTCGTTTTTGGTACTACTTGGCAACAAGGTAACATGGGAAATTACTTAAAACGTGCCCCACAAAGAATACCATCTATAGAATTCGCGCTACGCAATACTACCAGACGCCCAGTACAAGGTACCAGATACCAAGTATATGCCAGACGTGGTATAATGTAATTTCGTTTTTATTTGAGATATTACAAATTCGTTTCATTTAGGAAAAATAATACATTTAGTAAAAAAATAATTTAATAACTAAATTAGTAATTATATTATTGAGCAAAGAATGATCATTAAAGTGGACATCCGTGAACAAGAAATGTTTAAATTAATCAAATACTATTTAGAAATTAGTCCATCCTATAAAAATATCACTATTGTAAGTGAAAACTTGCCATTAGGTGATGTCATTATTTGTGATGAAAACAATGTTGAAAGGTTAATTATAGAGAGAAAAAGTATTCGTGATTTATCATCCAGTATAAAAGACGGTAGATATGAGGAGCAATCGTATCGTTTAAACGGATCGCCATTCAGCAACCATAATATTATATATTTGATTGAGGGCGATTTAAATAGTAAATTTTTATTCAAAGACCGAATTGACAAAATTTCGTTGTATTCCGCCATGTTTTCTTTGAATCATTATAAGGGATTTTCTGTATTAAGAACATTTACAATTGATGAAACTTCTTTAGTGATTTGTAACATGGCATATAAAATGAATAAATGTGATAATGAAAACAAAAAACCTTATTACAAAAATAAAACAGAGGCGTTAGCTGAACCTGTGTCAAAACCATTATGTGAGTCAGGTTTTGAACAAGCGGATGTTGTAATTCAAGAAACACCTACTACTACTACTGAACAAAATATTGTGGTTGTTGAAAACAATGAAACTGAAGCAAATGAAAAGGATTACTGCGCGGTTATTAAAAAGGTTAAGAAAGAAAATATTACCCCACAAAACATCGGGGAAATCATGTTGTGTCAGATACCAGGAATAAGCTCCGTGAGCGCAATTGCGATTTTAAAAGAATTCCAAACTTTACCAAATTTATTGAATAAATTACACGAAAACAATGATTGTTTAAATGAGGTATCTTATGTAAATTCTAAAAATCAAACCAGAAAAATAAATAAAACAGTCATTCAAAATATTAAGAAATTTTTATTATGTTAAAATTATTATGTTAAATTTTTATTATGTTAAATATATAGATATATATAAATGGACGGTAGTGGAGATCATTGGTTAAAAATAATTGGTTTTTTAGTAGTATTGACTTTATTTTATTATTTCGCTACAGGTGCCTTAAAAATTCAAAATAATTTACTAGAAGGTTTTGTAAAAATGACCGATACAACTAGTAAAACAACTGAAAGTGGTGAACCCAGTACGAATGCTGGTGTAGCGGGATCATCTGGAAATATTGCCAACGCAATTGGAGAACAAACCATTAAAATGCAAGATACATTTTTAATTAAAAAATACAGAAAAAACTATGAAAACCTTGTTATTAACACGGACGAGTATGTTAGCTATTTAATGTTGGAAAATTTATTGAAATTAAAAACAGACGATAGTGAAGAATCCAAAAACGCAAATATCGCTATATTAGATAACATTAATAAATTAAGCGCATCTAAAACATCATTAAACGGAATCATGAAATTTGTGGATTCAGTATAAATATTATGTGAGGATATGTGATATCACATAATATTTTTTAGTATTCGTCTTTAAACACGAATTGCTACTTCATTATCTGCATAATAACCACGATCAACCAATGCTTGCGTAAATTTGGCACCCCCCCAATTAGGATCCATAGCATTTGGACTATACAATAATCCGTCTTGGGTTTCATCCATTTTGTCTAAAGGGGTTGTCGCTCCAACATAAAAACTGGATTCATCATAGGAAGGCATCGAATTCATATTATAAGGCGGATCATTACGTCCAGCATCTATTAATTTTGTTGGATTTGGGTCTTTATATGGCGACTGGTTATTTACAATTGCCGGTGGTAATCCACCTTGAGGCTCGGTAACACCTGGACGAACTTTATATACAGATTGACCTTGAGTGTCGTATGTTTTTTGTAAAAACAAAATAGGACAGCGTATACCTTGACTACGTTGCCATTCCATAAATTCTGTATATTCTTCTAAATTATCAAACTGAAGCGGATTGACTCCTGGTATTTTTGCCAATTTTGAATTATATAAATATATTTTTGAGCCATTTTGTATTAATATATTTGGACATCTAGGATTTTTGATTGCGTTACTTTCAAAACCTTCTTGAAATATTCTATCTGGACTATATTTGATACAAAAATACATTCCTGCTAAAAATACTATAATTATAAGAATAATAACCAACATATATATTATTTATAAAAATAATTTTTCTTGTTGAATAATAATATTCTATTAATATATTATAATGAAATCTTTAATCATTCAAGATAATCAAAATGAAAACAAACAACCTGTTATTGATGAAATCAATCGTCTTTTAAAAGATGGTAAAAATATTTTTTTATTTGTCTATATGGACGGTTGTGGTCCATGTCATTCTACTATACCACAATGGGATAATATACCTAATTCAGACAAATTGAAAGACCATTTAAAACATGGTGATGATGTAGTGACTGTGCGTATTAATAAAGATTTATTTCCTTTATTACAAAATATGGGAAGTGAACCAGCAGGTTTTCCTTCTTTAAGACATGTTACCAACAAACAGGTAGAAGAATTTGAAAACTGGCAAACACCGGATGGTAGTATAAGAGACCGATCAACTGATTCTTTTATCAAATGGATTGAAGACAAAATTTCCAAAAAAAAGGGTGTTAAAAAGCAACCTATGCGAACACGCAAAAATAAAAGAAAACAACGAGGAGGAAAATGGTCATTAAAATACAAAAGAAGTATTAATTGTAAGCGACCACGCGGATTTTCTCAACGACAACATTGTAAATACGGGCGTAAACATAATAGTAAAAGAAAACACAAATAAAGACAATTCATTTTATATTTTATTATAATTTTGAATATAATATAATAATTAAAAAACTAAAATATGAATTTTAAAATTGAAATGAAATAAACACAACTCTTTATAGTATAGTAAACAGACAAAACAAAATGGACAAATCCTTTCGCTTATTTGACTTTAATATAAATATTTTAAAATCGGCTTCGTCATCCTCAGGTAGTGAGGAAGAACCAGAATATAAATCCCGCATTGATTCTCAAGCATTCTTGATTCAAATGTTTGGTATTAACAAAAAAGGTGAAACGTGCTCCATTATTGTGGAAGATTTTAAACCATTCTTTTATGTAAAAGTCGATGATTTTTGGACCACTCAAATTAAAACAAACTTTCTGAACGAAATTAAAAAAAGAATCGGTAAATATTACGAAAATTCTATTTGCGATTGTAAATTCGTCAAGAAAAAAAAATTATACGGTTTTGATGGTGGAAAACAACATAAATTTATTTGTTTCAAATTTGACAATATGCCGGCTTATAACAAGGTAAAAAATTTATGGTATGGTAAAGATCGTAAACTGATTCCAGGTGGATGGTTATATGGAAAGACCAAGACCCAATTATATGAGGCAAATATTCCCCCATTATTGCGTTTCTTTCACATCATGGATATTAGTCCATCTGGTTGGATTGCCTTACCAAACAAAAAAACAATACAAATCAATAACGACAAAAAAACATCGTGTACTTATGAATTCCGTATTAGTTATACGAATATTATTCCTTTAAATATTTGTGAGGACCGTGTCCCTTACAAGATATGTAGTTTTGATATTGAAGCCAGTAGTAGTCACGGTGATTTCCCAGTACCGATCAAATCGTATAAAAAATTGGCCACCAATATCATTGAATATTTTGAGGCAAATCCTGATGTCTTGGAAACCAAAGATAAATGTAAAGACGTATTGCGAAATATAGTATTATCCGCTTTTGGATACAAAAATATGATTGAAATCGATCTTGTCTATCCCAAAACTCCACCGAAAAATCAAGAAATCCTTGAGACACTTATAGAAAAATGGTTGGTATCACATGTGCGTAAGTTGGATGAGAATGGTGGTGAGGCGGATCTTGAAAATCAAATGAAAATAGAGGAAATATTTGAAAAAATGAATGAAGAAGAAGATGACGCGGGAGTCGGATTTGGTTATCACTCGTATTATTCAAAAAAAGAAAAGGTTGATAAAAAAGATACCGTCATTGACATTTTGACCAATAAAAAATACGCACGTGAAACCAAATTAACCGAATTAAATGTTTCTTTGAATTCGTCGTTTCCAAAATTACAAGGCGATCGTGTTACTTTTATTGGATCTACCTTTTTAAAATACGGCGACCAAGATCCCTACCTGAATCATTGCGCAGTGGTCAATACCTGTGCCAATGTAGATAATGCTGTCATTGAAACGTATAAAACAGAAAAAGAGTTGCTTTTAGCGTGGAAAAATCTAATACAAAAGGAAAATCCGGATATTATTATCGGTTATAATATATTTGGTTTTGATTATGAATTCATGGTGAGACGCGCTGAGGAAAATTATTGTGCGGACGAATTCTTGAGATTATCTAGAAATTCGGATGAATTATGTGCCACATTGGAAGATGGACGATATAAAATAGAAGAAAGTAGTATTCAAATCGCAAGTGGTCAGCATGATTTGAAATATATCAAGATGAACGGACGAATTCAGGTAGATATGTATAATTTCTTTCGTCGTGAAGAAAACTTGACATCTTATAAATTAGATTATGTTGCTGGTCATTTTATCGGTGATTATGTGAAAAAATATGAATGCGCTGGTGGAGATGAAACAACTCTTATACAAAGTGCGAATTTGACCGGATTATTGGTCGGTAGTTATATTCATTTTGAGGAAATCGGTCATTCGGTTGATTACTATAAAGACGGTGAAAAATTTGTGGTCACTCATGTGGATAAGACGAGTGGGAAATTTGAAATACGCGGCGCAATCAATCCAGATATGACAAAAAAGGTGAGATGGTGTTTAGCCAAGGATGACGTCACTCCAAAGGATATATTTCGAATGACCAATGGTGATCAGAATGAACGCGCAATTATTGCGAAATACTGTATTCAAGATTGTAACTTGGTCCATTATTTGATGAACAAAGTAGATGTCATGACAGGTTATATTGAAATGTCTAAAATTTGTAGCGTCCCCATCAGTTTCCTTATCTTGCGCGGTCAAGGAATCAAACTCACCAGTTATGTAGCGAAAAAATGCCGGGAAAAAGAGACGCTCATGCCGGTGATGGAAAAAACTGAAAGCGACGAAGGATACGAAGGTGCGATTGTGTTGGACCCCAAATGTGACTTGTATTTAGACAATCCAGTGGCGTGTGTGGATTATGCGTCGCTGTATCCATCGTCCATGATGAGTGAAAACTTGTCTCATGACAGTAAAGTATGGACCAAAGAATATGATTTAGACGGTGACTTGATTGAAACGACTGGCGAACAAGACGCAGATGGAAATTTCATATATGACAACCTTGCGGAATACGAATATGTAAACATCACCTATGATACATACAAGTATGAAAGAAAATCGGCGACCTCTGCGGCGGAAAAGATCAAATGCGGTTATAAAATTTGTCGGTTTGCACAGTTTCCCAATGGTACGCGAGCCATTATGCCGTCGATTTTGGATGAATTGTTGGCGGCAAGAAAATCAACGCGAAAACTGATTCCGCAACAAACAGATGAATTTATGAAAAATGTCTTGGATAAAAGACAACTTGGTTACAAAGTAACTGCGAATTCTCTTTATGGACAATGTGGTGCGAAAACGAGTACCTTTTATGAGAAAGATGTGGCGGCGTCGACGACTGCGACGGGTCGTTTATTATTGACGTATGCCAAAAAAATCATAGAAGAATGCTACGGTGATTCCATTTGTCAAACTGAAAAATATGGACCCGTGCTTACCAAAGCGGAATATATATACGGCGACAGTGTTGCGAATTACACGCCTGTGTATATAAAGACAAATGAAATATTTGATATTTGCACGATTGAAGAATTAGCAAACAAATATGGAAAAAATACATGGACACAATGTTTAGAACCTGGAAAACAAGAAAAAGAAGTTTGTGAATTATACAATATTCAAACATGGACAGAAAAAGGATGGACCAAATTACATCGTGTTATTCGTCATAAATTAGCATCTCACAAAAAAATGGTACGTATATTAACACATACGGGAATGGTAGATGTTACAGATGACCATTCATTAATATTGATCTCGGGTGAAGAAATATCTCCAAAAGATGTAAAAGTTGGCACTGAATTACTACATTGTCCACTTTTAGAAAAAGTGGAGCAAAAAGAAAAGCCGGCAAATATTACGAAAACAAAAGTATTTAAATCTATGCTTGATGCCTCGATTTACACGAATTATTTGAATAGTTGTCATATAAATTTTGCCATATCATATTTTCAAGATGAGATATGTATTACTACGGACGAACTTTCATTATTACACTCTTGTCAGGTTATTTCAATGAAAGAAATCCCATATGAAGGATATGTATATGATTTGACAACCGAAAATCATCATTTCGCAGCAGGAATTGGAAATATGATTGTTCATAACACGGATTCAGTATTCTTTACGTTCAATTTACAAACGCCCGATGGAAAACCCATACGAGGCAAAGACGCGTTAGAAATAACGATTGAATTAGCCCAAGAGGCTGGTCATTTAGCGTCAAAGTTTTTGAAAGGTCCGCATGATTTAGAATATGAAAAAACATTCATGCCATTTTGTTTGTTATCCAAAAAGAGATATGTTGGAATGCTCTATGAACACGACCCTGACAAAGGTAAGCGCAAGGAAATGGGTATTGTCTTGAAACGCCGAGATAATGCGCCCATAGTGAAGGATATTTATGGCGGGATCATTGATATTTTGATGAAGGAAAAAGATATTGTCAAGGCAAAAGAGTTTTTGCGACATTGTTTGAAAAATATTGTCGAGGAGAAATACCCGATTGAAAAATTAATCATCACCAAATCGTTGCGTAGTGGTTACAAAAATCCGCAACAAATCGCTCACAAAGTGTTGGCTGATCGGATCACCGCTCGCGATCCCGGGAACAAACCAGGACCGGGGGATCGAATTCCTTTTGTATATATTCACAATGCGGACAAGAAAGCGTTACAAGGTGAAAAAATAGAAACACCTAATTTTATCCGTGACAACAAGATAAAAATAGATTATTCGTTTTATATTACGAACCAAATCATGAAACCCGTCCAACAAGTGTTTGCGCTGGTTCTTGAAAAGATGTGGATCATGGACGGCAAAAAAGGAAAAGTCGATAAATTAAATATGGAAATCAAAAAATTAAAAAAGACGGTTGACCCTGAGAAATTAGATGATAAAATAGAGTCTTTGAAAAACAAGGAAGTCAAGGCACTTTTGTTTGATGAGTTTCTTCGCGAATCCAATAATCAAAAAGAAGGAAATGCGGTTGTCACGAGTTTCTTTAAGAAAAAATAGTCGTCGCTTGGTTATTTGCGTTGGCGTAGTCGTCGTCGCGTTTTATTCTTTCTTTTGGGTATTTTTCTTTTCTTCATAGTTTTTCTTTTGATTATCTTGTTGTTTTTTCGGCGTGTCATTTTTGATTTTTTTGGAGATTTTTTGCCTCCTTTTTTTGTTGAAAAGATAGAAGGAAAAGAAATAGAAAAAGGAAAATATGAACGACCACCAGGGTTTTGTTTTAATGGTGATGATGTATTATTCCCATTATTCTCATTTGATGATGACGCGCTGTCTTGTGGTTGTTGTTGTTGTCTTTTTATTATTTCATTAATTTGTCTTTCAATATCCTCTGCGCTACTTTTTAATTTAGCCATTTCTTGTTCTAATCTAGCCATTTCTTCTTGGTAAATCGGTGATTCTACTGTAGTTCCACTACGCAAAGTCATACCATTTAATTCATTTTGGATTCTAACATTTTCTTTCATTTTTTTTTGAATATCTTCAAGAGATTTTTCAAATCGTTCCAAACTTTCTGCGTTTGGATCCGTTACAGTGGTACTTGCGAAACTAAATATATTTGAGAAAGCAGTATAACATAGCGTAGATATATTTGAAATAAAATTAGTTACACCCAAAAATAGATTGTCTGGGTCATCACAATTGTTCATCTCAGTACACTCCTCTACACTGGGTAACTTGATTTCGGTGTCATGACAATCTTCTACACCTCGGAATACGTTGTTGAAATTATCTTCATCAAAAATATCTTCATCAAAAATATCTTCATTAAATCCTATAATAACTCCTGAAGGTATGCTCTTTATATCATTTTCACCGTTTATATCATTTTCACCGTTTATATCATTTTCGCCGTTTATATTATTTTCGCCGTTTATATCAGGACCAATAACAAAACCAGTTTTTACTTTTTTACCTTTACCAGATGTTTCATTAGATGTTTCATTAGATTTATCAGGAGATGTATCTGTAGAAGAATTCGTATTTGGTTCCTCGCCACGTTTTTTATCTCTTAATCTTTTTTCTGCGGTTTTTATCGGTGACTTAAATTTCTCTCTTGTTTCTTCATAAAAACGTTGATAACTTTGTACTTTACTTTCCAAAACAGAATATTTTGTATTTGTATTCATTTTTGGGTTTATTAATTTTTGATTAATTTTATACGGACTTAGTGGGTCCATCATAAATTCTTGATGTCTCAATATAAATTTTAATAAATTAATTTTTTCTTTGATGATACACTTATTTTTATAACGAATTGTTTCATCTGGTCCAATTCCTGCGATATTATCATATAATTCTAATAAATATTCATATTTATTATTGTCAATAGAAACAATAGAATTATCTATTGTAATAGGTATATTATTAAAATAATCCTTAAAATTCTTATTGAACAACTCAAGTATATTTTTATATAAATGAATGCAATATGTATTTACTTTTTGATCACCTATACTCGTCATTAATGTGCTCAAAAAAGTAAATACAATTTGTTTGCGCTGGTCGTCTAAATCTCCACCACTCATGCCACATTCAATCAGTTTTTCTTCTATAGACGACATAAAACGCACACCCAGTTCAATATTATCTTTTATATCTTCATCGCCTAGCGGATTACGATGATTATACATGAAAATCTTTTCAAAACGAGTATTAAAATCATTCAATAATTTAGTAAATGATGATCTATATTCATCTATTTCCGCAATATAATTTTGAATATTAAATTTTCCCAAATCGTAAAATGTAACACTATCAAAACTACCATCTTGTTTTAAACCGTTATTTTTAATAAAATTTTTAAAATTACTAAAAACTAGATCAAGACCAGCATTTTTTTGCTGTATAAATTTATTCACAAATTCATCTATAATTGTTATATCTTGAGTGAGTGGCTTTAACTTATTTTTCAATAATTTTAATTGCTCTTCAAAATAATTTGGATTTGGATTATTTGAGATATCCAAAATTTTTTTTATATATATTTCCTCAACAGGTTGTCCAATATTTGTTGATTTAAAAAATTCCACATTTCTGTGGGTAGAAAGAAAACCCAATCCAGTCCCTGCGAATGTAGATTGTTTTTGACAAGTAGATAAACCAGTAATAAAAGTTGCTCTTAAATTACAACATTCATCGTATGATAATACATTCACTGGTTGATCGGTTAAATAAGACAACATATTTGCGGCTTCAATTGATACACCGTCTCCGCACGTTTTTCCCCATAAAATATGACAGTTTTTCATGAAAGAGTCAATCTCATGTTCAAATACCATTTTTGGTTTGTCCAGAGGAACATTTTTTCCACAACCTCTTTTTGGATAACCGTATAATTGATGTGTAACCTCATTTGCCGTAATTTGTCCGTGTTGTATAGAATATGATGTAGTTGTTCCATTTGAAAACATGTGTAATAATAACAAGTCTTGTTCTCCTACTATATTTAATCTATCTAAAAGATTTTTTATTTTTGTCGCTTCTTTTTGAATGCCAACTGGAAGTATTTTTGTTTGAAAATATGGTGTTATTATTGTTATTATTTTAGAAATATCATTAGTCTCATTTTTTCGGATAAAAATAGAAAACGCATTTGGTAAATAATTTGGATAAAATCTCAATAAAGGTAAATCATATTTTTGACTAGTTTTAAAACGTTGTATTAATTCATTTTTATGTGCGTTTAATTCAATGACATTATCATAAATCCTTCCAATACCCATATCAGGTTGTCCCGGATTATCAAACGTAGTAGTTACATGTGCTTTATACATTTTAGCCAAGGGAACACTATTATTATCCCATTCTTGACCTCTATGTGTTTCAACAATAGTATTTGAAATAGGTCCGGTAGTATGAATATCTTTTTGAGGAACACTTAAATATTGCTGTAAATTTATCATATATTTTTTGATATTTACAATTGTTCTTTCGAAATTTGTAATCGTTCTATTCTTATGTGTTACTTGATTTAATTTAATATTTTTTTCCATTTCTTCAAGTATTTTTGCTTGTGATCTATTTCCTTGATAACTAAAACTAAAATCAACAAAAATCCCGTTTATATATGATTTTCCTCCTTTTTTATTTTTTTCACAATACATTATAAGTGGATTTGTTTCTTCACCTCTACGAGCTATATCATGATCTCCGTCACCTAATTCATTATCAACATTCCCTTTTACAATATTTTGTAAAATATCTATATCTGTAATTTCTGTAATTTCATATATATGCCGAATCTGTGTTGTGGCTTGTGTATTATTTGATGGATTTATAATTGTATTTATATATGTAGTTATATTACCTGGTAGTGTTGGTATATTTTCTTCGACTATTTCCATATTTTCATGCTCTATTTCCATATTTATTTTAATTTAAAATATATATATATCCCTATATTTTAAATTTCTCTCTTTACCCTAAATTCAAAAATAAAAATCACAACAAATATATATAACAAATGAAACTTTTTAATGATATATCTAATTTCAACAATGTTTCCGATTATTTACCAATTTTAAACGGTATTTTATTCGTGGAAACATTTACCATTTTTTTCACTTTACACAGTTTTCTTCGTTCAAAAAAACTCACGTTTTGGTATCAAAAATTCCAATTGTCTGCGGTTTTAGCCGATGTGACTATTGTATTTTTAGTCATTATTTTAACGCGTTTCTTGTACCCGTTTTTCTTTTCCCAGTTTTCTCTCATACTCTTTATTTTATTAGCCCTTTTTCTTCAAATCACACATGATGTTCTTTTTTATAAATTCTTTACCTGGATTCCTCGCGGAATAAACGCAATGCTAGATGTTTTCAAGGATTATGCCACTGAAATAAAACAGAAAGCCATTATAGGCGATAGTATGATTATGATTTTTTCTTCTTTATTGGCGTCACATTTTGCCACATATAGTTTCAATATGAATATCATTAATTTCATTTTTACCCTGTATTTTATTCCATACGTTTTGTTTATTAAATATTAAAATATTAAATACTCATCTGTCTAATAAGTTCACGAGTCATCCCTTCTAATTCAAATAAATATAAAAAATAAATATAAATATATTCGTTTAATACTATTTATAATAATATTTTTGTAATTCATGTTGATTTCTTTATATGAGTTAATCGCCAAATATCACATAAAATTAAAAGGTATATTACATGTAGGTGCACACGATTGTGAAGAAATAAGCGATTATGAAGTGTTTTTACCAAGAAATCAAATTTTATGGATAGAAGCATTAAAAGATAAAGTGGATTCTTGTATACAAAGATATCCGGATTTATTGATTGAACAAGCGGTTGTATCCGATAAATATGAAACCGTTAAATTTAATATATCAAATAGCACAATGTCATCATCTATATTTGATTTAGGTTTACATGAAAATTATTATCCACATATTAATTATGTGGAATCCTTTTATACAGATACAAAAATGTTAAAAGATATTATTTACAAATATGATATTCATTATAATTTTCTAAGTTTAGATATTCAAGGTGCTGAATTAAATGCCTTAAAAGGTATGGATGATTATTTAGACAAAGTAGAATATATTTATACAGAGGTGAATTGTGATTATGTTTATAAAGGTTGTCCACTTATCGATGAAATTGATGAATATTTAAAAAAATTCAATTTTGAGCGCGTTGAAACAATATGGCAACCTGGTTGTAAATGGGGAGACGCATTTTACATTAATAGATCGCACACATTAGTTACATTATTCGGTACATGTCGTTTCGATAAAGTAGATTATAACACAGATTTAAATAATTTGATTAGTTATACAGATAACACAAAGGAAGTTTTACAATTTATCCATTTTTTGAAAAAAGATATAACAATTCCTCCACCATATAATAGACTATGCTTTAGATCTGGTATTAATAAAAATATTGGTATAGAAATGAATAATCATTATAAATGTAAATTCGATAACACTAAAATTTTTATTATTGAAATCTCTTCTAGAAAAAAATATATTCATAATAATTATATATTACACCATAATTGTATTGATATACACATGACTCATTTAAATAAAAACACACCTCAATATATATTAGATAGTTATACAATTGAAACCCAGAGTGACGAAGAAATTGAAAATGATATAGTAGAAATCGAGAAAATATTATATCCTAGAAAAGTTATTATTGTTTCAGATTACAATTCAAAATTAAACCGAGAATATATTGAATCTCGAAACAATTTAGTTTGTCTATTGGACAAAATTTGCGAAAAACACAAGATCCCTTTTATTAATCCTCGTGATGCGTTGGGTCAATATACACAAGAACAAGTCATATCTGAAAATTTAGCAGATTATACCGAATTTGGAGTCACTGAATTCGGAAAATATATGAACAATTATATAAAATCTATCATTTAATTTATATTTTTCAAATGAAAAAAGCGTTTATATTATTATATTCAATATAACTATATAATGGCTACAAAATTATGTTTAAACAATGATTGGAAAAATTTATTAAATTTATGTAAAGGACAAATATGTATTGATATTGGTGCGAATAATGGATTTGTAACCTCTTTAATGCTTCAAAATGGTGCAACAAAAATCTATTGTATAGAGCCGGGTAATGTTAATTGTAAAATTTTACAAGATAAATATAAAAATGATGATCGTATTGTTATATACAAAATTGGGTGTTCTGATGAACAAAAATTATTAAAAAATGTAACTTGGTTAAACGCATGGATGATTGGTGATCCGAAAATAATTAATTTTCCAGTTTCTCCAGGCGCATGTGATATAGAAGGATATACATTAGTTGATATTGAATTAGATACTGTTGATAATTTATTTAAAGAGACGAATGAAGATATATCATTTATAAAAATAGATGTAGATGGTTATGATTACAAAGTATTAAGGGGATCGATAAATCTTATTAATCGTTGTCGTCCGATTATAATCATTGAATTATCTTGTTATTATGATGTGGTCGAAAAAAATTCTGTTCCTGATTTTGTAAAATTTGTAAAAAATAATAATTATACATTTATAGATTTATCAGGAAAAGTCGTATTAGATGAATATGTAATTAAAGAATTTCCACATCATTCATCATGTGATATTTTTCTATGTCCAAATGAGAAGGTCGATATTTTCATGGAAAAATTTCATGTATAATACTAACCGTTATAAGCTATATAAATTTCACATAATAATAACATGCGATTAAAACATGTTATTATATATCTAGATTCTATATTTACATCCTGTAATTATTTTGTATATATCCTTCAAAGACAATATCATTTGATGACGGGTCTATATATGGTAAATTATATACAATTTCATTATATAAACCAGCTGTTCCAGATTGACGATTATTATTTAACAAACTCTGGATCAAATTTTCAGTAATGTTTGTTAGATTATTTATGAGCTCACCTTCAGCTTCTGGTTGTTCATTTGATTCGGTATGTAGAGTTGTTCCTCCGGATGATTGGGTGTTGTCGGTTGAATTATTTACGACTGTTTCTTCCTCGTCATTATTTTCATATATTTCCTCGTTTGTCTCTTCTTCTTCTTGCGTTCGATCAGGAGAAGACCTACGACTCGTATTTATTTCTTGAATAAGAGGTTGACTTCTTGGTATATAACTCCTGATATCATAACGACACACTGGACATCTCACATGATTTCTAAACCAGGAATTCAAACTTTCGTGGTTGAATATATGTCCACACCCCAAAATTTGTGTAACATTATCATTGTTTTCAAAATTTTCCAATGTTATAGGGCAACTAGAATTCAACGGATTTTCAATATTTGAATATAATACTCGTCGAGTGCCATTATTTATTTGATCGCGACTTGGATATACTGGTACAGTATCATAAAAATTCAATAAAAAATCTCCTAATCCTACCCCACCGGCTTGTCCAGTTGTTCTATTATTTGTTTGGTTTCTATATAATCGTTGAAATACATTTGGAATCGTAGACGCTCTTCTTTCATAACCACTTGAGCGATTTGGGCTATGAAATATATCATGAATATTATCATAAAAACCATCACCATTATCGGTTCTTCTTCTTTGTCTTCTTATATTTTCACTTTCATTACTGTTTCTTTCCCTTGATCTAATTCTAACGTATTCTCTATCTCTATTTCTATTTCTATCATCCGTCATATCAGAAACACCCGTTATGCTATTGATTATATTTCTTAATTCACTTATATTTTCATACATTAAATCAATGTCTTCATACATTATATTTATGTCATGAATTGTTTGATTATACATTTCTAGGTAAATATTCAATATAAAACGATCATTATTATTTAATAAATTCAAACGATTCAATCTTCTACCATAAAAATCTCTTTCTGACATTTATTATTAAATAACAAAAAAATACATTTAAACGTATTTTAAAGTTAATATATAATTACAAGTTATAATAATGAATTTTGAAATTTACGAAAATAAAGGACTTACTGGCCTTACGAATTTAGGTAACACGTGTTTTATAAATTCATGTATGCAAATATTGTCTCATACATATGAATTGAATGAATTTTTAAAAAAAGAGGGTGGGTCATATTATAAAAGACGTTTAAAAAATATTTATGAATCCGCATTATTGGTAGAGTGGGATAATTTGAGGTCTCTAATGTGGGAAACCAATTGTATAATTAGTCCAGGAAAATTCATTAAAACTATACAAAAATTAGCACAAATCAAAAAAATGGATATGTTTACAGGATACAATCAAAATGATTTACCTGAATTTTTATTATTTGTTGTTGATTGTTTTCATACGGGTTTATCTAGAGAAGTAAATATGTCGATCAACGGTGAAGTCGTGAATAAAACAGATAAATTGGCGGTCCAATGTTTTGATATGATTAAAAATATGTATTCTAAAGAATATTCTGAAGTATGGAATATGTTTTATGGTATACATGTATCACAAATAAAAGATTTAGTAAGTGATGAAATTTTAGCATGTGTGCCCGAGCCATTTTTTATGATTGATTTGTCAATACCACCAGATATGAAATCGCCTACTCTAATAGATTGTTTTAATCATTATGTAAAAGGCGAAACCCTTGATGGAGAAAACTCGTGGTACAATGAAAATACAAAAATGAAACAAAATGTTCAAAAAGAAATAGTGTATTGGAGTTTACCCAGTATTTTAGTGATTGATATAAAACGTTTTAATTCAGATAATCGTAAGAATCAAATTATGGTTTCATTTCCTTTAGAAAATTTAGATTTACATGAATATGTAATCGGATATAAAAAAGAATCATATATTTATGATTTATATGGTATTTGTAATCATAGTGGAGTATCACAGGGAGGACATTATACCGCATTTATTAAAAATGCAAATGGTAAATGGTATCATTTTAATGATCAATTTGTAACAGAAATTACGAATTTAAATGAATTAATCACTCCAAAAGCATATTGTTTATTCTACCGAAAAAAAACTATTCAATAATATTATGGAGGTAACTACAAGTTCAACCGTTGAACCACAAAATATGTATAATTATATAAATTCATTATTTATGAATCCAGTTATCATTGGTATATTTGCCTTGGTGATTGTTTTATATTTTGTCTTTTTTTTAAGTTTAGGAAAAAATAATAACTCAAGTATATTTAATAGTAATTCAAATATGTCATCTTCATCTGGTTCATCATCAAATTCTTTAGAAGAAGGTATATTTAGTTCAATTGGATTAGGTTCTAATTCGTCATCTGATCCAGGTACAGCATCATTGTCTAGTACCGTTACAAATAAATCATCGTCCTCTTCTTCATTTATTACGAATTTTCTTACTCTACTCATTATAGTTATTTTCATTATTTTACTAGTTATTAACGGTGTTCAATACTATTTTGGGGTTGATATTGTTGCGAAATTAAAAGATTTATTTGGTCAAAATCCGCAAATAGATATTAAAGTGGTAGAAAAAGAAAAAAAAGAAGGTGATAAAAAAGGTTTTCCGAGAATTAGAAAACCGGTTTTAAAGGAAGAAGTATTTAATATTCCTGGTAATTATTTTAATTATGATGATGCGAAATCCTTGTGTCAAGCACGGGGAGCGCGTTTAGCGACATATAGTGAAGTAGAAGACGCATACAATAGTGGAGCTGAATGGTGTAATTATGGTTGGTCTGAAGGTCAAATGGCGCTCTTCCCTACTCAACAAACGACATACGACGGATTACAAAAAATTAAGGGTCATGAAAACGACTGCGGTCGTCCAGGTGTAAATGGAGGATATATGGCAAATCCTGAAATCCAATATGGCGTAAATTGTTATGGATACAAACCAAAAATGACAAAAGAAGAAGAAGAGCTAATGAATACAAGCACACCTTATCCAAAAACGGAAAAAGATTTAGAAATGGAGCGACGTGTGAATTACTGGAAAACCAAATTAGATGAAATATTGGTTTCACCTTTTAATTATAACACCTGGAGTCGGGTTTAAAATTATTATTTAACCTGAAAATTATATAAAAATAAATGTAGTATATAAAAATATGGATTTGGAAATATTTGAAAAAAAATATTTTTCTCAAAATGGAGAAGATGGTATTACGATGAAATTAATAGAATTAATTTACGATAATAATGATGATAAATTTTATGTTGAATTTGGTGTTGAAAATGGTAATGAATGTAATACCAGAATACTAAGAGAAAAATATAAATGGAATGGTTTACAAATGGATGGAAATCATGAAAATGATATAATTAATTTAAGAAAAGAATTTATTACAAAAGAAAATATAGTAGAATTATTTGTAAAATATAATGTTCCGAAACATATAAATTTATTATCCGTTGACATTGATTTTAACGATTTTTATTGTTTAAATGAAATATTAAAAAATTATACATGTGACATAATTATTTGTGAATATAACGCAACACATAATCCAGATGAAGATAACATAATTGTATATGATAAAAATGGTTCTTGGGATGCCACTAATTATTTCGGTGCGTCACTATTATCTTTTGACAAACTAGCAAAAAAATATAATTATTCATTGATATATTGTAATGAAAACGGTGTTAATTGTTTTTTTATTCATAATGATATCATAAAACAAAAAAATTTAGAATTTAAAAATTTTGGAGATATTACAAAAATATATAGATCTCCAAGATATGGTCCTGGTCCAAAAGGGGGTCACCGTCAAGATGATCATAATAGAAAATATATAAAATTTGAAGAAGCTATTATGCTTTAAATATTTTTGTATAAATTTTTTCATTCATTTTAATCAAAAATAAAAATTGATTTCCCTTTTTTTCAATGTGATAAAGGTAATTAAATTTATGCCAAGATCAAAAGTTTTAGAAAAACAAAAAGAAAACATGTCCACCAATCAAGAAACGCAAACATACCAAGAAAGCCTGGAAACAAAAGAATCTATTAAAAAGACAGAAGAACCACCAGATAAAAATATATTACATACAGTTTATGAATATATTATAAGCGCTGTAAATACAATCGTCCCAGTATTGAAATGGTTGTATTTTATATCCAAAGTATACATCATATGGATTACCATACATTACATATCTTGCCAATTGTATGTCCATTATTGTGTTCCGAGTGGAATCACGGGATACTTATTGTCGCCATTCCTGGTGTCGTCACCACAATGTAAAGCATTACGCTGGGCGTTTTATACTGGAGGAAATATTATTGACAATATGTGGAATTATTTAGGAGTATGGGCTTCCACTCAATTGTTAAAAATTGAATGAATAATTAATGAATAATTAATAAAATTAAAATCTTGTAATATATATCATGAGTGGTTCTGAAATTTTGGTTTTTATAATTTTGTTTATACTATTTATTGCCTTAATTGTCGTGTTTATGAAATTGATTAAAAAAAGAAATGGCTTCACAAATAGGAAAGAGAGTTATAAACAAATGTCCTACTAGTAAATTATGATATAAACGAAAAATAAAATATATATTCTATTTATATTTTATTTAGTAAAATATTATTTAAAGAAAACTGTATTACTTAAATTACACATAATAGATGCTAACCGTCAAACAAGAACAAATAGTAAGCGACCCAATACAGATTACTAGACATTTCAATAAATGGAGTATGAATGAAATAAATCGTCTTCATAATGAAT
>Ga0209189_1001050_pt1 | contig 21138 bp, 14 predicted proteins | sample C_130820_EF_Meta_FD_187308 | JGI IMG/M metagenome (GOLD analysis project Ga0209189, IMG submission 187308) | Freshwater microbial communities from Lake Croche, Canada to study carbon cycling - C_130820_EF_MetaG (SPAdes) (version 3) | ecosystem: Environmental > Aquatic > Freshwater > Lake... | reverse complement strand
ACAAGGGTAATTGAGGAATATAATCCGCGTGCAAGGACTCTACAAGTTGAAGCAGTCGAACTTGAGCGTGTATTAGTAACTAATGAAGAAGTAAGGGAGCATATAAAAGTGATAAGCACATTTTATAATTTTTTACAAGGATTAACCGTTCATAGCTATACGACACATCCATTAAGAGAGTATCTTCATACACCTCATACTTTGTTAAGAAGTTTGACAAGAATGGAAGATGCCGCAAATGGTTCCATTAGACGGCTTAGGGAAATATATCTAAGGGAACAAAGGCGTTTAGAAGGAGAATTTCAACAACAAGCCTTTAATGAAGAGATGATACAGCGGGCATTCAATAATGCTACAAATTTTCAGGATATGCTAAATGTATTAAGACAAATTTTAGAGCGTAATCCAGAATTGATTGGCCAAATAACTGGTGTGATTGGGGGTGTTGTTCAAGAATACGCAGTAATTCCACGCTCAGGAAATACATGGGACACAGCTGCAAAAGGGCGTATTCTAGTAATATTATTTATGGCTGCATCTGTATTTTTATTAACTGGAAGTAAACGTAGTATACGATATTATCGTGGGACTACCAGGAGGGGTCAAAGGAATGTAGTGCATTATAGTAAAGCGCCTGAATATGAATTTAATGCATATGGAAATACTGGACATTTTTACTTTCTTGCAATGGTTGGTTCAATGATTTTAAAACTTCTCTTTAGTGCAAGGAGTGGTGGTAGTAGCACTAATAGCCCTAAAAGCACTAAAAGCCCTAAAAATGCAACAAGGAGAACTACGCTAGCCTTACGTAATATTTCTAAGAAACAGTCAATAGCAGTATCAAATGAGATTGTCTTATTATATGATGACTACCTGAAAGATAAACCCGATAATAAGAAATTATTTGTAAAAATAATAAGAGCGCTAGTCTTCAATAATAATCCAATGCCTATTCACGATTTATTAAAGAAAGGGAAAATGGCAGAATTAGAGCAATATCTAACTCCTAGCCATGAGCCTATTACAACTGAAGGAAAGCTAATGAATATCTTATGTGAACTAGGAATACATATAATAGGAGAATACTTTTTTGCAATTGAGGATACTAAAGAAAAATATGCATTCCTAAACCAAGTGTTTTCTAAAATGACAGGAGAGGTAGGTAATGCAGAAAAGCTTGCAGAAAAAATGATGAATACTCCTCTTGGTAACAATCCATTTAGCTATATTCCTAGGTTAAAGAACCGAAATGAGAATTTATTAGTTCTAGAGAACGTCTCTCCAAATCAGACCATTTGAACCCATTTCTTCAGGATGTGACCGAGGAACCATACGAGTAGCCACTGTAACCTTTTCCGGTGCTCGCATTTCTGGATGTATTTTTCCAAGAATATCACCAAGTGCCTTATTATTAATATATCCCTTCTTCTTCAGTTCAAGAACAAATTCACTCATAATATTCTTTTCTATATTTGAATCATTAATCGAATATTGCAGAATATTTAGAAGTTCTAGAAGACTAATTTCTACCTTTGGTTCTTGACTCAATTCCATTATACGTTTCAATGTGCGAAATATATGTTCAATTTTTAATTGAGTATGTATTTAGATGAATCGAATTGCAAATCCAACAGATATGCATGCATTACTGAAAGGAATGACAGGGGCACTAAGTAAACCCCCAGGAAATTATGTCACTGTATTTTTACGAAATGGTCTAGGAAATCGAATCTTTCAAGTCCTAGCAGCCCTAGGCTATGCCGAGAAATATAATAAACAACTTATCCTATGCAAGACTCTATCAAGAGAGGGACCAAAGCCACATGAATTAGGCCTAATTAGTATACTCTCTAAACTATTTCCAACCATACCCATAACCGAGATAGAATCTTATACTATAATTCACGAACAAAAGGAAATGAATTACAGCCCACTACAAGCCTGTGAATCAAATGTATGTCTTTATGGTTATTTCCAGGATGAACGTTATTTTCCTTCGAAAGCCCTGATTCCTACTATACGCACCTCATATTTTTCTAATACATACTTTGTTCATATTCGAGCAGGTGATTACATCGGCTCATTTGGTCTTGACTTGGTAGAATATCACAAGAAATGCTTTACAGAACTAGGACTAGGCGCAAAATACCTGGTTTTCTCAGATGATACTAAATATGCTGACGCATATATGAAACAATTTGGAATTGCCTATACTATGTCAGAAAAAGTAGACACCTTGGAATCTCTCATAGAAATGGCTAACTGTGCCGGCGGTATATGTTCAAATTCTACCTTTGGCTGGCTAGGTGGATTCTTTCAAGGCGAACAGCGCGGTAAGATTTTCATGCCTTCCGTATGGCTAAAGGGACGTGATTGTCGCGGTATCTATCCTCCATGGGCTACTGTTATTGATATTGGGAATGCAGTCCCTAAAGATACTAAGGCAGGAATAATGGATATAGTAATACCAGTTGGACCTAATGATATTAGTGTTATAAAGGAACAAGTGAAATATACTAAGGCAAATATTATAGGCTATCGAAATATATATTTAATTTTTAAGGATACGTCGCTTCAGATAGATGGCTGTATAACTATTCTAGAAGATATATTCCCCTTTAGCAAGGATACTGTAAGGCAATACCATGGTAAATTGGACCGTAATGGATGGTATTTACAACAGTTATTAAAATTATATGCAGGAAATATAATACCAGGGATACTAGATACATATTTAGTAATTGATAGTGATACATTTTTTTTAAAACCAACACGGTTTGAAAATAACGGAAAATGGCTCTATTGCTTTGGAACGGAAAATCATGCCCCATATTTTGAGCACATGACCAAATTACACCCTTCCTTTGTAAAAATGGATATAGCTAAGTCTGGAATTTGCCATCATATGATATTTCAAAAAAGATATGTGAATGAATTGTTCAAGATAATTGAAACACGCCATGGTGCTCCATTCTTTGACGTCTTTTTAAAAATGGTCACTCTATTTAGTGGGTCTGGTGCATCCGAATATGAACTATATTTCAATTATATGCTAAAATGGCATCCAAGTGAAATACTAATACGCCCTCTTAAATGGCAAAATGTTGATAAGCTAACTGGCTCTTTAATAAATGATTATGAATCTGTTCATTGGTATCGTAGAGCATAGGACCAGGGTGCTGATATGTGTTCATTAAAGTTTCTAGATTAAAGTCGGTCCAAGCATTTAAAATAATCACACAGGGAAATTTTTCCTTTAGCTTCTCTGCAAAGACGGACCGTTTCACAATGGGTATAACACCAAGATAAAGGCATTCCCATATTCTATGAGAATCAATACCATTTCCTGGAGGGCACACTGCATACTTGAATGTAGCCAAGTGCTTCAAGTAGGCTTCAAAATCTTGCTGTGGGCGTTCAAAGACTAGCCCTGCCTTTTCGATTTCCTCCTTACACGCAAGTCGCTCAGTCCAATTTGTTCTAAGGCTAAAATAGAAATAAATATCTCTTGACTTTTCTCCTAGATTTGCCATTACATTTCTTAGAGTCTCCATATTACCATGAGGCCACATACTATTTGCAATACCAATGGGCAAGAGCTGAAGTTTTTCATGATGTATCATAACATTCTGAGCATGCCACATAATGAGTTTCGAACATTCTAAGAGTTGTGCGTATTTCTCCGTTATATTTTCATCACTATTATGTGTAACAAGGATAAATGTGTTTTCTAGTGTATCTATAATCTTTAAAAAATCTTTTAGACGGTGTGCATAAACAAATATTACACCCGGGTTTATCCATTTTTTCACAATACTGCGTATTTCTAGACACTTTGAAGATTGTTTACAAATGCGTGGATTAAATGCAAAATCCTCAGAGTAACCCAAGTATACATCACAGGATTCCTGGATTTGTTCGCCTGAAATTATATTCATTATTATATTATATTGAATAATAGCCTTAAAGTGCAGATTTATTAATAAATAACGCATCAAATTCGGAAAAGCCAGTCAATCTAGTATCTGGAAAATTATTTCTAAACTTATTACTGCATATATATGTAAAGCCATTTTGCTGTAAATATGCATATAATTCTACAAAAGTTGCACCATTTATATATGTATTTTGTATAGAACATTCTGTGATAATATATTTTACTTTATTTATTTTATCACCAAGACTTTTTATAGCATTTAATTCATAACCCTGTAAATCTATACATAGCAAGTCTATATTTAATATATTATTATCTGTCATAAATGTATCTAAGCGCTGCCCCTCTACTGTAATCTTTCCTTGTGGATTTGCCCTATTATAATCAGGATCACTTTTATTTCTCATCGAAAAATCAATCTTTAATAATGATGAACTACCCATATTATTATATTTGGTTAAATCAAATGGATAAAATGTTATATCTCCATTATCTAACGAAACCGCTTTATTAATAAGATGAATTTGAGATTTATCAGATTCATTTAATGTCATCATAGTTTTATTACATTCAACTAAACAATCCGGATTACATTCAAACGCGTATACTTTAGAGTTGTAGTAGTTTCTTAATAGAATGGCATCCTGTAAATCACGTGAACCTAATTCAAAAATAATTTTTACTGAATCTTTTTTTATATTATCAGTAAAAAGTTTATCTAGATAACTCATATACTATATCTATATCCATCGCCTTAAATCCTTAGAATGAATGTGCAAATTTACTAAAGGCATTCCATTCAACCACGGTTTCTCATCACGCCATTCAATCGTAACCTTATTACATTTAAATTCACAGGTCTCATTAATAAATCCACGTGTATCACGTAGTCCAGAATCAACCCCACCTATATACTGGCCAACTGCTGCTCCATCAAAAAGATACTTGAATTTCGGGGCAGCCTGATAAAACATCGGATCAATTGGCTCTGCATAAGATTCAATAATAGGTAAATTACCGACATCCGCGATAGTATCATTCCTAAATTTTCCTAGGGCTAACATATCATTTATATTATTAGAAGACTGTTGAATACACGTATCTATTAGTCTTGATACTATTTGAGTATCCTTGAAATATAAGAAACTCGGAATACAACGCGTCTTAGAATCCATTATACACCACATAGACTTTTCCCTAAATTGCTCCAGCATCTGCAAAAAATCTACAAAAATAAGATTGTCATTTTCAATGTGAAAGACATCTGAGAGTTCCTGGGAAACCATATGGTCATAAATGTAAAAGAACCGCATCATTGCAAATTTCCAAAATCCTCCTCTAAATGCCGAATCCAGCTTTGACCTTGCCTCAAAGTCCTTACGCTGCTTACCTAGCTGAATTTCCTCAAGTGAAAATATTTTTACATTTCCTTTTATTTTAGCAATATGAGAATGGCTAATTAAAACATGGACTGATATCTCACTTATTTTCTGTAACTGGGAAATGCAGTCATTAATATATTCTGGAAAATGTTCTCCTATATGAACTAGCACAAGTGTAGGCATCTTAGTTTAATTATATTCAATATATTTATACCCGCAATTTATTCCAACCATCTATAGAAAACATATCTCCAAACCATATTGCACTTATTATACTATAATCAGGATAGGTTACATTAGAATAATATGCCAGATATCCTATAATTGCCGAAAAAGAACCATGTGATAAAATTACATGTTTACATGTGCTAGCAAACTGAATAGTCTTTACTTCATCGTAGTCTAAAATGATGGCTTGGGGAAATTTATTTTGAATTTCCTTTACTATGCTATGGTCTTTTTCATCCGTTGATAAATAGATACTGCTATAATCAGAAATTGCATCAATTGCTTTCAGATAATAGTTTAATCCGGGATTCCATTGTTTTGCATCATCAAGCCTCAAGTGAATATAAATATCATTGTTCTTTGAATATCGGTCCTTAAAAGGATTAGATTCTAGAATGCCAGATTTTACAGATTCACCACGTAAATATTTATAGAGTAGATTACAAATTTCTTTTGTTTGAAAAAAACTACCATTTGAATTGATATTACTATTTAATTGAGGACCATTGAGTATATCAAAATAATTAGAATCACTCAATGTAATTGTAGTATTGTGTTTTTGGGTCCCTACATATAAATTGACGCCAAGCTTTCTTATTATATCATCTGATGAATATTCTATATAAAGATTAAATTTTTCTGAAAGAATGCTAGATGCTAAATTTCTAATAAACTTATTTCCAAGTCTCCCTCCACCATTAGAATTTGACATTACTGATATATGATATTATATTATATTATTTAGGCATGTGTATACCTCATACAACAATTTCTATACATCTAATATTCTTAAGTTATCTGCAAAACAGCATCTTAAATCTAGCATTTTCACTTCTTCTAAAGAACATCCAGAAGATTTAACAAATCTAGCAAATTCTACTTCAGGAGAAAACTTACACTCATACTTAAATTCTCGTAGGTATCTTGACCTTATTGCAAATAATCCTAGAACACAGTCTTCAGGCATAAATTGTAGAGCACATACATTATAAAATTTTACTAGTGCATCTACATGTGAATCTATAACCTTTTTAAAAAAAGTGTTTTTTAGGGGCATATATCTACCAGTTAGCTTAATAATCATATCATCATCTTGTATATTATATTTCTCTATAACATCCTTGATATCTTGTAATTCATTAACACCCTTATGAGGTGTATCTAAAGTATTATTATTCGTATACATTACATCACATCCTAGGTCATCTAAGTAAGTGCTTCTTTTTCCGTTATTTTCTACAACTATTGGTTTTATTTCCATGTCTTTAATGAGGGCTAATGTCTTTGTAATTGCCTCCATATATGTTTTTTTTCGATGATGTTCATTTATTACTCCATATTTATTATTTATACATGTTGTGATTATCAAGTATATCATCTAACTATTTTAGAAAATTTAATTTACTTCCAGCTCTAAACCGGGCCACTCTCCCAACATTGCCTCCATTGCAGCCTGTCGCCGCTCAAGTGGTGAGCCCTTCAACTTTGCCGAACGCCGCTTCCACCACCACTCGAATCGCAGAGCCTCCCTCTTTGACTCAAACCCCCGAATATAACAAACCCTATACCACCCTCCTGGCACTCTAGAAGTCGCTCTGGCCCCGCCGGATAATTGGCCATTATGCTGTTGTAGACGCCTATCGGGGTCAACCGTTGCACCCACGTAAGTCCTAGAAGGGCCTTGCACGGTTGCTAGTAAATAAACAAACCAGGACTTTTCTTGTGATTGATCTTGACTTTGGCTTTCAGATTCTGTATCTGACATACTAATTGTTAGGCACTAATTATTTAGACTATAATAGAATGTACAATGGAGTAAACGGAGTAAGTGGAGTAAGTGGACTAAACGGTGCAACTAGACTAAGCGGAACCGGTGGTCTAGTAGGCGGAGCAAGACAGATAGCAGATATTGCAAATGTCGGCAATTACAAGGCCCAAGAAGATTGGTGGTTTTTCATACCCGCCATTATATTCGTTGACACCTTTCTCATATTTCTCGTTCGTTTCTTTCCCCAGACCTTTGGCCTACCTATTAATCAATGGTATGATGAATTTGGCCTAGCAGCAGTCTTATCCGACGTGACTATCATTGCTATTGGAATTGCTATTACCCGGTACGTCTACACTGCATTCTTCATGGAGCAAGAAGGTTGGTCAATCTGGTATTTCATCGGACTCGCTATACTAATTCAGCTTGTTCACGATTTAGTCTTTGCCTTTGGTGTAGTGGCTAAAATTCCTAAAGGACATAATTCAATGATAGATGTCTTTAAGGCCTATATAGAAGGTGGACCCATGATTCTTCTTGTTGATGCTGGAATGGTCGCCGGCTCAATTGGCCTAGGAGCCGTTCTGAAAAACCAGGATTTCCATTATACTAGCTCACTAACTCTCGTGACCCTATATGCACTATCGTATATTCTGTTTACGAATATTAAGGTATAGCTTATAGCTTATAGCTTATACCTTATAGCTTATACCTTATAGCTTCGTTTGAATAAATACACACATCAGCTCAGCATTCGACAAATCACTCCACCTAATCTTAAAATTCAAGGAGCCAGATAGACTGCCATCAAAGGGAATTGATGACACTGTATCGAGGGTTCCAGGCATAATCGGACATCCTGAGAGCACCACGGTGCAAAGATTATCCGTTGTCGGCGTGAGAGGAATGAAATTGTAGGTGACCGTATATGTCGCAGTGCCCCCTGTGACTTCGGTAGGCACATTCATTGATAGAAAGAGAGTAGAATTAAGACCCTTCACTGGAGGATCCGGCATGAAGCTCATGGAGGTCAGCTTGAACAGGCCCCCCTTAGAGCAATCGGTTACCTTGGCATCAGTCTGAATTAGCTGAGAAAATAGTAAAAAAGAAAGTAACATATCTAATTGTAGTATCAAGGGTGGTTTAGACTCTTTATATAAAAGTATCCAAATTAATTCACATTATTTTGATATTCACTGCCCATAATCATATTATCTAATCGCACAAAGGTATATCGAGAGAAACCTTTAGAAAATATTACAAGATGCCTTATTTTACACCATGATATTGTATACACTCTATCGTGCAAGCATTCATATGAGCCATTTTGCCATGTGGTTATTAATTTCTTTGATTTAGATGAATCAAAGAATATATGCCCCTTATCAAAGTTATACTGTTTAAATTCAACCTGATTACTTGTATTTTTAGATTTGCTTTTAACCATGGAATATGAATCTATTAAATGCTGCAGGTATTCCTTCATTTTCTTAGTCTTAGATATTGAATTACCTGCAATAAAATGTTGAATAATTATATCTTTATCTTTTAATGGTGATATAGGAATCATTTGTGCATCAGTATTTATTAATTTTATATGTGTAATCATGATACTATCATTACCAATAAGCCCTAATTCTCTACCATAATAATTCAATAATTGCTGTTCAAGAAATACATGCGATGTATTCTCTTTTCTTATTAAAGAAATTCTGTCTAAGATTATCTGAAAAAGATTTTTCATTACTTTAGAATTATTAAATAAAAATACACCTGCATTTATAGCTGGGGTATTTTTATCAATCTTGGAAAAATCAAAAAAATCTTTTCCATAGTGCAAGTTATCATTAATAGTGCGGTTATATTCACGTATTGGATATATCTTATCTTCAATTTCTAATTCAAAAAGCCTTGTTATATCACCTTGAATTATAATATCAATGTCTAAATATAATAACTTTGAATATTGTTCTATATCTTTATATTTAAAAATGTGCAATCTATTTATCATTGCATCAGCTACACTTTCACACTTTGTTAAAAAAATCTTAATAGGTAAATCAAGGAGTCGTGTTATATATTGCACATCGTTAACAAACTCTTGAGATGTCATTACTAGAATATCAAAAGTGTCTGTTCTAGAATAAAGTGTCATACTGAGTAAGAAAAGTTTCATTAATTCCAGCATTTCTTTCTTAAGAAATACTGTAATATATACTAGATTCTTCATTATATATCTATATGATTATCTAAAAAAATTTTATCTTTCTTACCACACTTTATTTATAATGTAGCCGTAACCATATCTTCTATCATTTTCTCACCAACTGGCTGCAATACACCTTTTTTTACAACTGGATTATACCATTTCTCCTCGTATAAATAAATAGAATGAGGCTTCATTGCCATTATTCGACTCTGCTCTAATTCACTCGACCAAGGGGTATGGCTCGGATTAATATTTGTCATAAAGAATTCCTTATTCCACAGACTAAACTGATGTGTCATCAAATACTGGGATCCCTGTCTAAATTTATACAATGGATTCTTTGCAGATACAGAATCCAGGGAATACAAATATGAATTACAATCTATGCGTAATGCATCCATTCCATAGTTTACAAATAGACTAGGAAAGGTCGATAAATCCATTGGCTTACATGGCCAGAAATCCTCCTGCATGTAATAAATGTAATTCTCAGGAATTGCATGGAGACCTTTCAGAAGTCTCTCACCCCATTCTCCCTTACCTGTTTTAATACATATGACATCCGTGTGAAATTCAGGCTCTTCCTCCTCGCACAAGAAATATATTTTGTATGGCCCCTGTAAGAATTTCTTACAATAATAAAACCACGGATTCCAGAAACGTTTATAGGAATCGCAAGTATGAAGAACTATTGGTATATGTGGCTGCTGTAATATACCATATAAATTTGTAAAGGCTTTTAAGAAATGTTCATTTTTTCCAATATGTATACATCCATCTGACATGGCATAGTTTAACATATCATCTTCTTTCTTATAGAAATCAAACGGGTCAAAGAAATGATAGCCATTTTCTTGGCAGGCATTGTTCAGTAATGCATTCATATCATTTGTATAAATAACTCTATCAGCATTAGTGCCAAAAAAAGGTAGAGGGGGTGTATGTATGTGTTTATGGTCATCTGGGTTAACTGGTGGTGGCACAGCCACTATGATAATCGCCTTATACTGCACAATGTTAGTCTTGATTGCCTTCATATAGGCATCCACTAGCTCCTTGCAAACTAAGGTATGATTACGCCCATATTGCACTTGTTTTCCAATGTGTGCACGAACATCGACTTCACCATAAACCAAACAAAAGATTCGCTCTGGGTCATTATGGGTTTCCCTGAATTTCAGAATTTGCTGGTCACGCCCAACTCTGAACATAGTCTTTCCAAAATCAAAGAGATTTCTGTGTTCAAGCTGAAGACCCTTGAATAAGAGAAGTGCATGGCTATCTCCATAGATATTTAAATTTGATTGCAGAATCTCACCACAAGTGAAATCAAAGTCATTAGGATGAATACGAATTGACATATAGTTAGTGAGGTCATCATTGAATTTCAAGACATGCCTGTGATTCCGCCATTCTACTATAAACCAAGTTGAATTGAGAACTTGAACAGTCCCCTTTCCCCAGGTTGTCTCGACTATTAAATTCCAGTCATCAATGATAAATTTTATAAAGCCTCCTCCTTTAGGACCCCAGGAATATTTCTTTCCAATAATATCTGGAATAAAAGTAGGATAAGGTGTTGAAAGAATCTTGGTTAAGAAATTGCACATGCGATGAAACTTATGGCCAAAGTTTCCAATTGGATAAGAGAAATGACAAATTGCCGAGGTGGCATAATTATCTACTGTGTCATTTCCCTCAAACAAGGAAACCAGGGGATTCAACAATGTATTATTATAAAGAGAATCTTTGATGGCATGATAGTTGATAAATGGCTGATCCATGCAATAAGGCACCTCTTTTCCCTCATTCGTGAATGTTTCAACGTGATTTCTGATCCTTCTAAAAAGATTTTTCATATTTTCTGAATTCAGAAAAAGGAGAGTCCCAGAATTTATTCCAGCGAGACCTTGGTCAATCTTTCCAAAATCAAAAAATTGTGAACCAAAACTTTTAGACCAAATATGCCCAGATTCTATTCCATGCAGGAGGTCTTCTATGGGCAATTCAAAGACTGGAGCTAAATCTCCCTTAATTATAATGTCAGTATCTAAATAAAGTAATTTCTCATATTCAGAAATTTCTGGATAATCAAAAATAAAGAGGCGGGCACAGGCGGCCTGGAAGATTGTTTTGAAATCAAGGGAAAAAACTTTCAACTCTAAATTCAAGGTTAGGCCCATCTTTTTTACATCTTCCTCAAACTCAGGGCTTGTCATTACCAGAAAGTCAAAGGAGCAGCTGGAATATAGCTTCATAGATTTCAAAAGGAGATCAAGAAGCCTAAAATAATCTTGATTATAGAATACGCAAGAATAAATCAAATTTTTTCCTTGCATAGTCATAACTATTGAGTTTACTATTTTATTGTATGAACATATACGCAAAAAAGCAAAAAGGCAATGAAGCCGGAAATTTACTAGATATTTAAATATGTCTGTAGACTCTATTATTTCCACAGCATATGGTTGCTTCTATAGGAAATACCTTACATTCTAGTAGCCTCTTGCATTTTTCAATTCTCTTTTTATAAATAGATTCTACCACATTATATGGATAAGTTAAATACTCTGGCTCTAAGGTTAAACTAAATACATCCCTTGAATGTTTTAATTGACATCCAAACATTTCACACCTAGAATTGCTCAAATACCCATTTTGCACTATACAATCATATAAGTCAAGATTAAATGTATTAGTATATGCTTCAAATCCAGGAATGTAATATCTCCCTGTAACCTTTATTACAAACTTTGACTTGTGTATAAGCCTTGAATTATTTAATGCATAATTAATTGAGAATAATTCATGTAGACCCTTATCTTTTAACGCAACTATAACTTCAGGCGCCTCATCCATGCCCTTCAAAGAAAGAATCTCAAATCGCTCACAATATTTTTCTCTTTCTTCAGATAATTCTTGAAATGCATATCCACTATTTTCCACTAAGACAATATTGTATTTAGTATTCTCTAACCATAGTCTCACCGATTTAATATATTGGTTTAACCGTTCAGATGAATCTGTCAGAAAATAGGAATCCTTGGTATTAACATTTACGGTGGACGTTAGAATAATCGATATTTTATTATTAATACGCGTGCCATTAATGAAATCAAGGTCTCCTAGGCGAATGGATATGAATCCGCTATAGTCGTCGTTAAATCGTAAGAAATGGGTTAATCCTGCCCAGGTAGCATACAAGGAATGTGTGCCTACCCACTCATATGTTCCCTGGCACCATTTTGTTTCTAGGAGACCATTGGCCTCAAAGCGAATCCACCCAGATGAGTTCCACGTATAGGATGTGCCTAGAAGTATTGGTCCATACTCCGTTTCATTAAAAATACTTGCATAGTTCTTTAGAACATGCGTTAAATGTGGCTTCATACGGCCTAACTTGTGCTGGGCATTTCCAATCGGCCAGACAAAATGACAGATGACTACTGGTGTAGGCGCAGATGGTGGTGGGGGCGGGTCAATGCAATAAATGAGCCCATATTTCTCCATAAGAGTATTATTGTATTTTGTAGACTTAATAAAATGATAGTTAATGAATGCCTGGTCTTCACAACTTGGCATTGGCTTCTTAGCTGCTCTGAGTTCATCTATGTGAGCAATTGTTTCAGTGAAAATCGCCTTCATGGCCTCAGTAGCCTTGAAGAGCAAGATACCACTATTTATTCCAACCGTATTCTTGTTAATGGTCGCAAAATCAAACCACCATCCCCCGTGAATTTCATGCTCAATGGTTCCCTCCTTCATTGCATACAGATTATCTTCCAGGGGCTCCTCAAATACATTCATCAGGTCACCCTGAACTATGATATCTGTATCTAAATAGAGAATCTTCTCATACGACATAATATGCTCATACTCAAAGATATAGAGCCGTGCGAAAGCTGCACCCTTTAGTCTACTCGTATCTAAGAACATAAGATTCAAGGGAACACCTACATCCTCGGAAATCTTTTGGACATCTGCCGCAAAGTTACGACTTGTCATAATGAGAAAATCAACAGAGTCTAGAGCTCGTAGTGAAAAGAGTTTTACTGAGATGACTAAGGCCTTGAGAAGCTCAAGATAGTCCTTGTTTACAAAAACGCCTAGGTAGACCAGGTTCTTGGCCTTCAAGGGTGTCAAGGGTGCCAAAGGCACAAAACTTGGAATAACTGTTGAAAGGGATACATCAGGAATAGAATCTCTAAAAATACACTGCTCCTTAGAAAATGGGTGAGCAGTATTAGTATATAGTCTATTTGTATTACCCTTCGTAAATATATCAAGAGATGCTCCTACATCCATATACATGTTTGTAGGCTCTAACTTCATGCACATGGGAATCCAGATCTTGGAAAGTGGTCCAGCAGAGAAACAGAAGAGACCCTTCTTACCCTTGATAAATCGTAGTAGACGCGCAGTCTCTTCTTCACCCACCGTATCCCATTTATCAACTAACTTGGAATCAATCGTATAAAGCTCCTTAATTGGTAGCTGCGTTGAATCCTGGCCAGATGTAATTAGGTAAAATCCTGGCTCATATGTTTTCATGAATTCCGAGAATCTCTGCCAATTTGAATTACCAACTAGATTCGCATAAGTTCTCTGGGCCAAGGGCACGCCAAATCTAAGAAACTCATTATAGATTTGATCCGTGCAATTCCATGGCTTATTACATGTATTACATGGTATTCCAATATAGAGATTAGGGTCTTTAGTCTGAATTGCCTCTGCTAATTGCCCTCTTAACTTTCCTCCCTGCTTGAAGGTCCATTCATCCAGATTTGTCAAAGTCTCATTCTTCAGAATCTTATATTCACCATCTGAGGGTCGAATGAGGCCAAAGGGTACCCTTGATTCAATCTTCTTTAAAATCTTCTCTAAATGCTGTGCCATGGTGCCCTGTAAGGGTTCATTATTTTCCCTTACCGTTATTTCTATGGTGGTATCTTGAGATTCTACCTTAGACTTAAATTGACCTACCTGATTCAAGGAGTAAGCATTGTGTCCCTCCTTCTCCCAGGATTGTTTTCCAATATGCAGGCTGTAAATGAAATCGAAAAATGCCGTCTGATATCCCTTGGCATGGTATCTATCCGCGTAATCGCGCTCAAAGAATTGGTTTGGCGATGTATAGTCACCCAGCTCCAAAATCTTACTAGCCCTACAGACAGATGGCTGCAGAGAATAATGGGGCCAATAAGCACAATTGGGTCCCTGGACACCCTCCTTCTTTATATGTAAGCAAAGCCCCTCTTCTTTTGGACCAAGCGGCACCACATTTACACGCTGCATATCAAACATCATTAGACCATATTCGCGGTTAAAGACTACCTGGTGAATTTCCTGGCCCTCGTATTTCTCTAGAGCTGCAATAGCTCTGCCTACATAATTCTCCTTCTTGAAAAACAGCCAATCATCCTCCATGTGAATCAAGTAGTCAGGGTTCAGCTCATTCACCTTTTTCCATATCACATTCATACTCTCCCTGTGCCCCTTTTCATTTGCAGACTTCATGTGATAATTAAAGAAGGGATACTGGGTCTGCATTTTCAAGCGGTCTTCCTTGGATGAATTATCATCGACACAGAAAAAGTAATCAATCTTATCTATATCTAACCAGTTCTTGAGAATAGAATTTATAGTCTGCTCAAAGAGGTCAAATCGCTTACAGGTTGTTATGGTAAACATAACCTTGACTTTATTGCCATTATTGCCATTATTGCCATTATGGCCATTAAATTTCTTGGGCATTAAGGCATAGTGTGATGGCACCTCTGCTACAAGTAGCGGTCTATAATGCGCAATAATAGAATCCACAATCTTATTGTTATTCTCATTTAGCGAAACACCACGCCTCTTCAAGGCCTCAATGTATTTTAGCATATTTTCCAGAAATGCTAGGTCAGTAGGCATCTTTGGAATAGCAAACTGGATATTATGAAACAAATTGTGAATCCACCATTCTCCAGAATGCAAGTAGCCCTGTCTGAAAATCATTTCCAACATCTTGATAGATGTATCTAGTTTGCCAACCCGCTGAGAAACAATCACCATGTAATATGGTAAATAGAAATCATATTCATCCTTCTTAGTAAATAAGTAGTCTGAAACATTCTCCTTAATAAAATCATTCTCATAATGCTCTGCTATCATGGTATAATAGGCATAAGCGGCTTCCACGGGTCCATTAATACAATAGTATTTAATCAGACGATAAATACCTTCTATACGTTTCCTATCATACTTGAAGGATTCTAGCAAATAGAAGAGCCCCTCTTGATTTCTCTTTAGCTTATCATACTGGTCATAGATTTCAATGCAGCTGACATATTTCTCCTGAATCCAATTATCTATTTCTAAAACTTTCTTATAATATTCAATTGCCTTCTCATGATGATTACAACTATTATAACTCTGAGCAGTATAGAAACAATATCTATTATAAATAGGCTCTTTCTTCTCAAAGGCCTCCTTAAACGCCTTCTCTAAGACCAGGGCATCCTTCAAGTATTTATTCGGGTCATTATTCCTGGCTCCACGACGCCCAGAAATGAAATAATAGTTACCCAGGACATCAAATGGGCTAGAAACTGGCTCGAGGGCAGCAGGATATTCGTGGATTACGCCGACATAGTGCCAGCGCTTCTTATTATTGAAGAGCTGGCATCTGGAGTAACGCGCGCCCTGTTCATTTCCAAAGATGAATTTATAGTGGTCCTGATCTAAGATGGTAGGCAACTTGAAGTCGCCGTAAATTTCATCGTCTGCATCCCAGACAAAGGCATAGTCAGTCTTTTCAAAGGCCCTCTTAAATGCCACCGTGCGATTGAAGGCAAAATCTTGCCAGGGTGTCTCATCAAGCTCGCCTGGAATTCCCTTTTCTGCAAAATACTCCTTAATGAGTTTCTGGGTTCCATCGGTAGAGCCATTGTCATTAATTACCCAATAATCAAATCTAATATATTTTTCAAGATGTCTAAAACACTCAAGGATAAGGTGTGCCTCATTCTTGACTATCATCGTCAGACAAATCGTTTTATTCGCCATTGCTATACTGTTCACCCTGGATAACTTTAGATATCTGGAATTACGTATCTTCTTTAAAACCTTGTTAAATCTGGAGCCGTGGAAGCTTGTTTAATAAGTGAATCTGGTAAAGTCCTAATTGACCTACGAATCCAAGCCGGAATTATATCGAGTTGCTCAGGCTCAATCATAAAGACTTGCTTATGTGTTACCGCAATAAAAGTCCACTCTCCATTAAAACTCGGAACAAATGCCGTATAAATGTAATACTTGAATTCTGGATTTTTAGTGCAGAGCTGCCGAATAATTGCAACAATCTCCTCGAGCTTAGTCGTATGCCAGGGTAAATAGAGACCTGCATTCATCACAAATCCACCATTGGATTCTTTTACCGATTTTAGAACATTTGTCAGAAGCTCTAACCAGTGCTCTCTTTTAAAATCCGGGTCAGTTAAATCTATTACAACCGCATCATAGCGCAAGCCCTTGGCCATATGAGCCCAAGCACAATTATATTTAACTTTCAGACGTAAATCCTTCCATGCACCCTGAGACCATTGTGCACCATGGAGCTGCATATGCTCAACTAGCTCCTTATCATAATCGACCATTTCCACCGAGTAGACAGGCCAACGAAGAACTTCGCGTGCTGTTGCACCCTCTCCACCACCGAGAATAAGAATTTTCTCCTTTTTCATAACCGTATGAAGCAAGGGGTGCACAAGTGCATTATGATAGATGACTTCATCCATTGTTGTGCTCTGAAGACATCGATCTAAGAAAAGCATCTTGCCCCACTTGGGAGTTTCTAATATATCGACTTCCTGTTTTTGAGTATGTATATGCGTTGATAATTTATTATAATATATATATGTCCTATTAACACCCTGGTCAAAATCTTTTTCCATAAATTCATTGACTGATTTTATATTTGTTATTCCAGGCATACTTTAAGCTAGGAATAAAGTTTTAGACCTTTACACTCAACTATAAAAATTGATGCAAATTCCCGGCTTAGAAAAGAACACACATAACCTCAGAGATGCCGTCCTCTTCCGAAATTGAACCGATTCTTGGCATCCAGTTCAGTATTTTCAGCCCTGACGAAATTGAGAAACGGTCCGTGGTTGAAATCACTTCCAATAATACCTATGAGGGAAATGAGCCGAAGATTGGTGGACTCTTTGACCCCCGTATGGGCGTCCTAGAGAATGGAAAGCAGTGCCGCTCTTGTGGTCAATCCAACAATAACTGCCCTGGCCACTTTGGTCACTACAGACTCGGCCGCCCCGTCTACTATATTCAGTTTCTCCCTATGATTCTCAATGTCCTCAGTTGTGTTTGCGTATCATGCTCAAAGCTCCTCGTTGACAAGGAAATGCGTTCTTCTATCAAGCTCAAGAAGGGCGAGGGTCGCTGGAAGGAGCTGATGGAGGCATCCAGTAATATTTCCCGTTGTGGCCAGGAGACTGAGGATGGCTGTGGCTCGAGACAGCCTGACCGCTACAAGCGCGAGGGCATTGCCCGCATTGTAGCCGAGTGGGAGGCCGTCGACGGTAAGGAAGTCTCGCATGATGCGATGAAGCAGGCACTCGAGGTTGAATATGTGCAGCGCCTATTCCGTCGTATTACGGATGAGGACGTCGCCTTCATGGGCTTCAACCCCCGTTGGTGCCGCCCAGATTGGATGATTTGCTCAGTCCTCGCCATCCCTCCACCCCAGGTCAGACCTTCCGTGGTGCAAGAAAATAATCAGCGCTCAGAGGATGACTTGACTCACAAGCTCTTTGAAATTATCAAGACGAACAAGATGCTCCTGGCCAAGATGGATGCCGAGGGGTCTAAGGCGAACAAGGGATATATTGACGAGCTGACCAATGTTCTTCAGTATCATATTGCCACCCTGGTAGACAATCAGATTCCAGGTGTTGCTCCATCTGCCCAGCGCGGTGGGCGTCCTCTGAAGTCAATCCAGCAGCGCCTGGGCTCGAAGGAGGGACGTATTCGCTACAACTTGCAGGGTAAGCGTGTGGAGTTCTCAGCCCGCTCAGTTATCACACCTGACCCTAATATCTCTATTGCTGAGCTGGGTGTGCCTATGAAGATTGCCATGAATCTGACGGTGCCAGAGCGCGTCACGGACTACAATCGCGACAAGCTTTACAAGCTGGTTCAGAATGGCACCACGACCTACCCTGGTGCCAAAACTCTCGTGCGCGCCGACGGACGTATGATTTCCCTGGCTCACGTGAATACTAAGGAGATTGTGCTCTACAATGGCGACTTGGTAAATAGGCATCTGATGGACGGTGACATGGTCCTCTTCAACCGACAGCCTACTCTTCACAGAATGTCGATGATGGGTCACCGTGTTAGAGTCTTACCCTATAATACCTTTCGCCTGAATGTGTCCGCAGTAGCTCCCTACAATGCAGATTTTGACGGTGATGAGATGAATGCCCATATTCCCCAGAGCTCTGAGGCAATCCAGGAGCTGCAGGATATTGCCGCAGTTCCCTACCAGATGATTTCACCCAGGCACCAGAAGCCAGTGATTAAGGTGGTTCAGGATGCCCTACTAGGCTCCTACCGTATTACAAAGCAGGGGGATACCTTCACCCGTCGTGAATACATGAACCTGATGATGTGGAACAAGCGCTTTGATGGAAAGCTGCCTGAGCCACAGATTGTAGGGGGTGCACCACGTTGGTCTGGTCAACAGGTCCTAGGTAATCTACTACCCCCCATTAACGCTGACCTCAAGAATAAGTTCTTCGATGAGGACTCCAATCCTAATAATTCCGTGAAAATTCGCGATGGCATGATTCAGGGTGCAGGTATCGTTGACGATGATATCCTGAATAAGACTGGTGTAGGCGTAGTCCATACCACCTACAATGACTTTGGCGCCCAGGCAGCAGTAGACCTCATTGACTCTGTCCAGAGCACCATTGAGGCCTATCTAATCATGAGCGGCTTCTCGATTGGTCTTTCTGACCTAGTGGCTGACGATGAGACACTCTCTCGAATGAATGACATTGTTCAGGCACGTAAGAAGGAAATTGACGAGATTGTTCTTCAGGTGCACATGGACGTCTTTGACAATAATACGGGTCGCTCAAATCAGGATGAGTTCGAGGGCCAGGTGTTCGGTAAGCTCAATAAGGCCATTGAGGAGCTGGGTAAGCTGGGTCAGAAGGCGCTTGCCCAGGAGAATCGTCTCATTAGCATGTTGAAGGCTGGCTCCAAGGGCTCCACAATTAACGTTTCGCAGATGGTGGCCTGCGTTGGTCAACAGAATATTGAGGGTCGTCGTATTCCCTTTGGGTTCACGGACAGAACTCTGCCTCACTATAAGAAGTTTGACGACGGTGCAGAGGCTCGTGGCTTCGTGGAGAATAGTTTCGTGAAGGGTCTCACACCTCAGGAATTCTTCTTTCACGCCATGTCAGGTCGTGAGGGCTTAATTGACACGGCTGTGAAGACAGCTGAGACTGGTTACATTCAGAGGCAGATGGTGAAGGCCATGGAGGACCTAGTGACCCAGCATGATGGCACGGTGCGCGATGCTCGTGGTGGAATTGTGCAGTTCCACTATGGTGAGGATGGAATCAGCTGCACGAAGGTGGAAGTTCTTGGATTACCGATTCACTCGATGAGCGATGAGGAAATTCGAAAGCTTGTTGGTCTCCAGGGCCTCACTTGGAATGATATCCTTGCGGATGACGCAGGACGCTCTGAGAATGCAGAGATGATTAATAGCTTAGTAGACCAAGTAATTGCTGACCGTAATATGCTGGTGAATGGTGTCTTCCGTAATGGGCGCTCTAAGAGTCTAATGGGTCCCATGAACCTTGACCGTATGATTATGAACTTGAAGATTAAGTTTGCAATCCAGGCAACAGGAAAAACTGATTTAACCCCTGAATATGTGATTGAGCGTCTGAGGGACCTACAGGCGCGCACTCTGCCTTTTCACAAGATGTGGGGTGCCATGCTTCGTTTCTACCTTGGCCCTCATAGCTCGGTGGTAAAGCACCGCCTAACCAAGGTAGCCTTTAATTCCCTTGTTGAGCAGATTCTTCTGAAAAACTGGAATTCTTGGGCCCAGCCTGGAGAGCAGGTGGGTATCATTGCCGCACAGTCAATTGGTGAGCCTGCTACGCAGATGACTCTTAATACATTCCATTTAGCTGGTGTAGCTGCCAAGTCTGGTATGACTCGTGGTGTTCCTCGTCTTAAGGAGGTATTCAAGGTGACGAAGGCGCCCAAGGCGACCTCCCTCAATATTGCCCTGAAACCAGAGTTTCGTGAGGATAAGGAGAAGGCTCGTGAGGTCATTCAGGACCTGGAGCTGACTATGCTGCGCGATATTGTTACTACAGTGGGTCTATACTATGACCCGAAGGATGATGAGACAGTGGTGCCTGAGGACAGGAGCCTACTTGCATTCTATAAGTTATTTGAGCAGAGAGAGCTTGGAACAAGCCTTGCGGGAGTTGGCGGTGCAGGGACCGTGGCAGCTGGCCAGGTTGAAGCTGGACAAGCTGAGCAAGCGGAAGCTGAGCAAGCAGAGCAAGCTGAG
>Ga0209189_1001049_pt1 | contig 21146 bp, 14 predicted proteins | sample C_130820_EF_Meta_FD_187308 | JGI IMG/M metagenome (GOLD analysis project Ga0209189, IMG submission 187308) | Freshwater microbial communities from Lake Croche, Canada to study carbon cycling - C_130820_EF_MetaG (SPAdes) (version 3) | ecosystem: Environmental > Aquatic > Freshwater > Lake... | reverse complement strand
CGGCGTCGGCCTGCCTCAATATCCGAATCTTGTCCTCTGTGCTGTATCTCTTTCCTTTCATGGTCTTTGGGGTTGGTTGACCCAAAGACTAACACACCACCTGGCTCAAATCACCGAGGTCACGTCAGGGTCCGCAACCTGCTCGGTGAGAAGGGAGATGTGAATGTTCGCCGGTTCGCCGCCGAGGCGGCCCTCCGTGATTCCGAACTGAAACTCTCCTACTGCAAAGTCTACGCGCCCTGCGACGGTTACGTCGTCAACCTTCAGATCACGCCCGGTGCCTATGCGGCGACCGGGGAGCAGGTCTTCTCCCTTGTGGATCAGAAAGTCTGGTATGTGCTGGCAAATTTCCGTGAGACCGATCTCCGGCGTATCCGGACGGGCATGGCCGCGGAGGTCTATCTGCTTGCGGAGTCGGGTCGCAAGATCCGGGGGATCGTCCAAGGGGTGCCCAGGGCGATCACGCCGCAGTACGCGCCGACCCAAAACGTCCCGGGAGGACAGGGAATCCTTCAGCGGGTTTCCCCAACCCTCGACTTCATCCAGTTGGCCCAGCGTTTTCCGGTGCGAATCGTCCTTGATGTGCCCGAGGAGCATTCCTTCCGGATGGGTGGAACCGCCGCCGTGATCGTGCGCACGGGCAGCGATACGGAGGCCGGCGGGAAGCGTCTCGCGGAACTTCAACGGGGTGATGTCCCGGATTTCCGGCCACCCGTGGGATCTGCCAAGGATCTACCGCTCGTTCCCGCACCATGAACAAGCCCGTCCGGATGGCTTTCCGGAGTTCGCTTGCGGTGGGACTCTCCCTGCTGACCGCGGAACTTCTCCGTTACCCACATCCTGTCCGGGCCGTTCTGTGCGCCTCCCTTGTGGCGGGACTTCCGACTTTCCGGGGGAGCTTCATGCGCCAACGTTTCCTTCTTGTCTGGGCGGGTGCGGGAATCGGCATGACAATGGAGGCGGTCTTTCGCGACGCACCCTGGTTTTTCCTTCCCGCCTATTTTCTTATGGTGAGTCTCCTCTTCGGCGTCGGTTCCAAAAGCCGTGATGCAGCCACCATGCTCATCATTGCCTATGGACTGAGCGGTTCCCTGGAGAATCAATTTTCGGATGCCGGTTCGGAACCCATTTACGGAGGTTTCTGCCGTGCTCTCTACTGCACGGTCGGTCTTCTTGCAGCCTCGCTCTCTTTCGTTGTGTTCCCGGTTCCCAAGCCCACCCCCGGTTACAGGGTCAGACCGGTGACTTATCCCGTCCGTGACACCCTTTTTCTCGGTTTGTGCGCCACCTTGGCGATGTGTGTGGGTTTGATCGCCAAGGAGTATCTGATCTCTTCCTTCACCGTTCTCGGCTCCCTGACATGGGGAATCACGCTCTGCACCCGCCGCGACAAGTCGGGACTTCCCCTCACATTTGCCGCCGGGATCGCGGGTCTCCTGGCGGCGATGGCCTTTGACAGCGTGGTCAGCTCATCCACGAACACCCTTGCCTTCTACATGGGGGCCTTCCTTGCCGTGGTGTGGCTCCTGAACTGGGTCAAGGCCTCGTTCCCATCCATGGCGCCATACCTGGCCGTTTTCTCATCCATCCTGCTGGCCTGCATGGTCATGGTCCCCGAGCCGATCCAGTCCTTTGGGACAACCCTGAGGATCATCTGCAGCATGATGTCCGGGATCGTGCTCTCCACCGTGCTCTGGGTCATCGACCTCTCCCTCCGCTCGGTGGAGCAATGGGTGGAGTCGGCGGGTAACGCTCGCCACCAACCCTCCTCCTAGGGAACCGCGGCAAAGTTCTTCCCGCAACGGCCTCCATGCGATTTCCTCAGCGTTTCCCTAGGGTACAAACGCCCTAGTCTTCCCAATCCGTCTCCTGGGACTCGTCCGCTGGGTCGAATTCCCGTGCCTGTTGACGGCTTCCACCCATGCCCTTCGGGGTGAAGCGAGCCACGGCGCGGGCGACTTCCCAGCGCTCGGTGAGATGGTCCGGAAGTTCCTCCAAAAAGCGGGAGGGGCGCTGGAAGGCCTCTCCGTAGGAGGCATTGAGACGCAACTCGGGGTAGGTGAGGTAAAGCTCCTCCTTGCAGCGGGTGACCCCGACGTAGAAAAGGCGGCGTTCCTCCTCGAGGGCGTTGTCATCCTCCAGGGAGCGTGTCCCGGGGAACATCCCCTCGGTGAGCCATGCCAGGAAGACGGCCTGCCACTCGAGGCCCTTGGCCTGATGGATGCTGGAGAGGCAGACCCGGTCCTCCTCGTCGTCCCGACCGGTGACCTCGCTGGTCTCCGTACCTCCCAGCAAGGTCAGCTGTGCCAGGAATTCGTCGGTCCGATCGAACTGCTTGGCGTAGTTGGCGAGGGTGTTGAGGTCGTCCTTTCTCGCCTCGTAGTTGGCAAACTTGGCCTGCATGTAATCGTCGTACAGGGACTTCATGACGGCATGAATCATCTCGGAGGGGGCGGCGGGTTCCCCCTTGGGCGCGAGTTCGGTGAGGGTTCCGACCAGCTGGGACCATCCTCCGGCGGCCTTGGGGGGAGGTTTGCATCCGCTTTCCAGCAGCGGAAAGGTGCGTCCTTCCTCCAGCAGTTTCATCGTCTGCTGCCAGAGGTTCTCAGCGGTCTTGGAGCCGATGCCGGGAAGGAGACGAGCCATCCGTTTGAAGGCGACCTCGTCGTTGGGATTGATCGCAAACTTGAGGAAGGCGGCCACATCCTTGACATGGGCCTGCTCGAAGAAACGCAGCCCGCTGGTGATTCCGAACGGGATGCCCCTCCGTGTGAACTCGAGTTGGATCTCCATCGAGTGGTAGTGGGCCCGGTAGAGAACCGCGATCTCGCGGAAGTCGATCCCCTCGTCGTGCAACTCTAGGACGCGCTGGGCGATGAAGGAGGCCTGCTCGTTGTTCGTGGCGAGCGGGACGAGGGCGGGTTTGGTGACCGCCGGTTTGCGGACGGCGCGGAGTTCCTTCGGGAACTGGCGGGGATTGTTCAGGATGGAGGCATTGGCCAGTTCCAGGATCTGGGGAACGCTGCGGTAATTGGTCTCGATCCGATGGATGACGGAATCGGGGTAGCGCTTCGGAAACTCAAGGATGTTGGCGAAGTCGGCCCCGCGCCACGAGTAGATCGACTGGGCGTCGTCGCCCACGACCATGACATGCTTGTGAACGGCGGCAAAGGTGTCGATCAGTCCGGCCTGCAGCCGGTTGGTGTCCTGATACTCGTCGACCAGGATCGCGCGGAACCGCCGCTGATAGGTCGCCGCGATCCCGGGATGGGTCAGCAGCAGTTCATGGGTCTTTGAGAGCAGATCGTCGAAGTCGAGGACGTTGACCTCCTTCTTTCGTGCCTCGTAGGCCGTGGCGACCTGGGCGATCCGGTCCTCCAGATCGATGAAGTAGCGGTAGCGGCGTGCCAGCAGGGCGCGGAGTGTCTCCCCGGTGTTGCAGCCGAGGCTGATGAGTTCGGCGAGAACCTGACCCTTGGGGAAGCGTTTGTCATTGGCCCGGAAACCGAGTCGTGCGACGACCGACTCGAGAAGCTCCTCCTGATCCTCCCGGTCCATGATGGTGAATCCCTCGGCGAAACCGACGTCCTGGGGGTGCCGTCGGAGGATGCGGTGACCGATGGAGTGGAAGGTGCCGCTCCAGAGTCCGTCCGAGGATCCGGGCAGGAGGTCGTTGACCCGTTCCAGCATTTCGCGGGCGGCCTTGTTGGTGAAGGTCAGGAGAAGGATCTCCCCGGGGCGGTAGCCCTGTTCGAGAAGCCAGGCCACGCGGTAGGTAAGGGTCCTGGTCTTGCCGCTGCCGGCGCCCGCGATGACGAGATGCGCCCCCGCCGGCGAGGTGACGGCGTCAAGTTGCTGGCCGTTCAGGGATCCTGCGAAGTCGATTGCCCGTCCGGTGCCGGGCGAGGGATGGAGCTGGTAGCTCCGGCTCATGGAGTGGAGGAACGCCTGACGACGTGGCCGTGATGCCGGGCCCTCTGGCTTTTCGGAGCCTTCTGGGCTTGGGCCTTGGCTCTCCTGACGGCGTGGATTTCCGTCCGGGGGGATTCTTGGGGAAGACCGAGTGCCCATCTCAGCATGCGGGCCGAGTCGCTGAAGATTCTCTCCTTGCTGCTTCCCAGGATGACGGAGATCACCTCGCGTCCGTTGTGTTCGCCGCTGCTCACGAGGCAATGTTTGGCCCTGTCCGTGTAGCCGGTCTTCATCCCCGTGCAGAACCAGTTTTCCCTCATGGTCTGGTTGGTGTTGCGGAGCATGTGGATATGGCCGTCCGCGTACCGGAAGGAGAGGTACTTGGTGGCCATGATCGGACGCAGGGTGGGATTGGCGTGCGCGGCGCGGGCGATCTTGGCCATGTCGGAGGCCGTCGAGTACTGGTCGGGGACCGGAAGCCCGTTCGGATTGACGAAATGCGACGATGTCGCCCCGAGCGCGGCGGCCCGGCGGTTCATGATTTGCGCGAATCCCTCGATGGAGCCCCCCACATCCCGTCCCAGGGCACGCGCGACATCGTTGGCGCTCTTGACGAGAAGGGCGCTGAGGAGTGCCCCCCGCGGGTACGAAGTTCCCGGCTTGAGCTGAAGGGTGGTCGGTTCCGTCGCCTCGTCGACGGGATCAATGGTCACCTCTTTGCCGAGATCGCCCTGCTCGGCCACGATGAGCGAAGTCAGCAGTTTCTGGGTGCTGGCAACGGGGCGTTTTTCATCGGGGTTGCGTTCGTAGAGAACCTCACCCGAGACGGCGTCAATCACCACGACGGAGCTTCCTTTGACATCCGGAACCGGGGGCAGCGACGTCGCCCGAAGGGATGCGGCGGTGGTGAGAAGTGCTGTCAGGAGGAGGCGCAGGATCATGATGGTCGGTTCACGTCGATCGGTGCTAGGGAACGGCCGCGGATGGTGAGGGAGCCCCGGAGGGATTGGCAACGGATTTGGCAAGCCTTGCCTCCAGGGCCCCGTCCCTGACGGCCCCGAGGTCCAGCGCCTGCTGGTAGTGGCGGCGCGCCAGTTCGATGAGGGGAGGGGTTCTGGCAAGATAGAGGACGGCGAGGTTGAAATTCGCGTCGGCATAGTCCGGATTGAGTTGCACCGCCCTCCGCAGTTCCTGTTCCGCAACATCGCTCCACCCCTTGCGGCCAGCGGCGATTCCCAGATAGTTGTGCGGACGGGGGTTCCCTTGGTCGTGACAGACGGCCTGCATCAGGTCGGCGAGCGCCTCGTCATCGTTTTTCAACTCCAGTGCGTTCATGCCGAGCAGGAGCCATGCGGGCCCGTTGCTCAGGTCCATCGACAGGGCTCTCCGGAGTAGGGCGCGTGATTCCTCCGTCTTGCCGAGACGCGTCTTGACCGCGGCGAGGCTGACGAGAACGGGAGCAGATGAGGGGGTCGCTTCCGAAGCCATGGCGTACAGGGCCTCGGCCTCCTTGAGGTTTCCGCCGGAGAACGCCTTTTCAGAACGCGACAGCAGGGTCCCGTCGCCCGGTGTCTTCTCCCTGTCCGCGGCGCCGAGGTCAGCCGGGGGGGCGAGGGAAGCGATGGAAAGAAGGAACAATCCTGAAAGCCGCGATCTCATGTCCCCGTGGCAATCCCCCCGCCGGTGCCGCCGGCCGCGCGGCCGGAGAGTTCCGAGGAGCGGCGGCGCGCGGCACGGACGGCCCCCCGCACGGCCTGCGTAAAATGGGACTCCTCCAGGACGTCGAGACCCTCGGCAGTGGTTCCGCCGGGGCTGGTGATCTCGGCGCGCAACGCCAGGGGTGTTTCACCCGTTTCGGCAACAAGGGCGGCCGCAGAGGCGAGTGCCCCCGTGGCGAGGATCCGAGAGAGACCGGGGTCAAGCCCCCCCTCGACACCGCCCTGGGCCAGGGATTCCAGCATCAGGAGGGCGAAGGCGGGCCCGCTGCCGCTGACGGCCGTGACCGTGTCGAGATCCGATTCCCTGACCTCCACCGCCGTGCCGACCGAGGAAAAAAGGCGGAAGGCCAACCCCATGTCGTCGGGCGTGGCGGTGTCGTCCGGGGCGATCGCCGTCACCCCCTTGCGGAGGCGGACGGCGGTGTTGGGCATCGAACGGATGATCCTGCAGGCTCCGCCCGCAGCCCGCAAAATATCTCCCGACGGGATTCCGGCAACGATCGAGACGAGAAGCTTCCCCGCAAGTTCCGGGGCGGCCGAGGCGACGACCTCAAGGGCTTTGGCGGGTTTCACGCACAGGAAGACCACCTCCGCGCCCTTCACCGCGGCGGCATTCGATTCGGAGGCAGTCGTGCCAAGCGCCGCGGCCGATTGACGGGCCCTCTCCGGGGTCGACGCGGAAAGGGCGATCCGATCCCCGGTTGTGATGCCGGAGGCAATCATCCCGCGGACCAGGGCGCCTCCCATCCGGCCTCCTCCGAGTATCGCGATCTTCATGGCCGGGATTTTAGGGGATCCCACCCCGTGGGCAAGCGTGCATGCATCCTTGTCTCGCATGGCAGACCCGTTCAAACTTCCGGCCGATGCTTTCCCTGGATCACCTCTCGCTGCGCCTCGGATCCCGGGGGGGGGCTCCAAGGCTTCTTTCCGACATTTCCGCGGTGTTTTCACGCGGTGAGTTCGCCGCCATCATCGGACCATCGGGTTGCGGGAAAACCACCCTGCTCAAGATGATCGCCGGCATCGCCTCCGGCGACGAGGAGGGGAGGATCCTTTGGGACGGGCGTGATCTCGGCGAGGAGGATTTCAACCCCTCCGAGATCGGGTATGTCCCGCAGTTCAGCATTGCCCACGAGGAGTTGAGCGTGGAGGAGTGTGTCGATTATTCCGCGAGGCTCCGCGTCTCGAGACTTTCCTCCGCGGACCGGGAGGAGATGGTCACCCGTCTTCTCGGCGAGGTAGGGCTTGCGGAGTTCCGGGAGCGCACGGTCAAGGTTCTCTCCGGTGGCCAGAAGCGCCGCCTGGCCCTTGCCATGGAGCTTGTCAGCAGCCCTCCGATACTGCTTTGCGACGAGGTGACCAGCGGTCTTGACCCGCAGTCCGAGGAGGAAATCGTGACCCTGCTCCGCAAGGTGGCGCACGAGGGGAATCGCTTGGTCATCTCGGTGACCCACAGCCTCAGGCATCTCGCCGATTATGACGCCGTGGCGGTGCTCTTCAGGGGGATTCTGGCCTACGCGGGCCCTCCCGAGCATCTCTCCCACTATTTCCAAGTCGCCGGCCCCGACCACGTCTACGCCCGTCTGGATTGCCGCGATCCCTCGGAATGGCAGGCCTCCTGGCAGAAGCATGGCGATGCCTTTCTCCATGGACGCAAGGACAAGGGTCCCGCCCCTTCCCGTGCGCCGGAGGCGATCTCCTGTCCCGAGTGCCGTGCGGAATGTCCCCCGGCGGTCCTTTTCTGCAAGGAATGCGGCTGCAGGATCCCCGAGGGATCCCATCCTGGCGGTGAGAGTGATCGCGAGAACACGCCCGGATTCCTCTCGCAGTTCGCCACACTCACCGGTCGCCGCCTCACGGTTTTTTCCCGAAGCCGCGCTCAGCTCTGGCTTCAGGCCGGTCTGGTCTTCGGCTTTCCCTGTCTGGTGGCGGTTTTCGGTTGGAACGGGCTCCCCCAGATCAGGAATCTCGGCATGGGCCTCGACCTGAATGTCATCCAGCAGCTCACCGAGGCCCGTGACTTTCTGATCCAGGCGACCAAGGTGGGGAGTCTTGTCTCGGGCATCGTGATGTTCGAGGTGATCCTTCTCACCCTCATGGGGGCCAACAACGCCGGCCGCGAGATCGCCGCCGAGAGGCAGATTTTCGAGAAGGAAAAACTCTCGGGCCTCCATCCCGGGGCGTATGTCGCGAGCAAGGTCGTTTTCCTTGGCCTTCTCTCCGCGGTGCAGTCGCTCTGGATGGGGCTGTTCGTCCGTTGCACCTGCGCGTTTCCCGGCGAATTGTCCTCCCAGTTGATCTTTCTTTTCCTGGTCAACGCGGCGATGACCTCCATCTGCCTGGCGATCTCCAGTTTCATGGTCACCGCCGAGCAGGCGTCCCTGGCATCGATCTATCTGGTCGGTTTCCAGCTACCCCTTTCCGGTTCAGTCCTGGCTCTCCCCCAATGGCTGGGAAAAATCACCCAACCTTTCATCGCCGCTTACTGGAGTTGGTCGGGCATCCTGCAGTCCCTGCGCGGGGAGCGTTACTACGACATCGTGGCCATGGTGATCCAGACGGGTCTTGCGGCGGCGCCTGCGTGCCTTTGGATTCTTTCCGTCCATATCATCGCCGGCATCCTCCTCGCCTACCAGGGATGCGTCAGGACGAGGATGGAGTGAGGGGCCAAGGGTGGGCGGAAAATCGGGTAGTGGTGCGTGATCCCCACGGAACCGGGGTGTTGACTCGGATGAGAAGTTCGGTTAATGGAGAATCAATGACGCGAACACAAGCATCCGTGGATGCCGGTGATCTTCTGAGGAACTCGACCCTCTACAGGGAGTTCTTGGCGGAACGGGACGAGATTTTGCGCCACAAGTGGATTGAGAGCGAAAAGCAGGGGCGCGACATCGGCTTCGAGCGCGCCCTTCTCGACTGGATGCTCAAGCACCGCACCCCTTGGCGACAGGCCAGGGCGGCTTCGAAGGGAATGAACTGAACCTTCGAGACCCCATCCTTTAAGGAGGTCCCGCGAGACCCCCAAGGAACGATGAAACCAAACACCCCGACATCCCATCCAGGCACGGTGCCCGCAGGCGCCGACGGGGGAGTCCTCGTCATGGATGCCGATGCGATCCGGAAGGCGATACGACGCATCGCCCACGAGATCATCGAGCAGAATCACGATCTCAAGCGCCTTGTCATCGCCGGAATTCCGACGCGGGGCAAGATCGTGGCCCGTCGTATCGCCTCCCACATCGAGGAGATCGAGGGTGTGGCTCCCTGCCTCGGCGTGGTCGATGTCTCCATGCACCGCGATGATCTCGCCACACGCGCCCGCGTGAGCGTTCTGGAGTTGACCGAACTGCCCCTCGACCTCGACGGCCGGCCCCTGGTCCTCATCGACGATGTCCTCTTCACCGGGCGCAGTTGCAGGGCGGCGATGGATGCCATCGCCTCCTTCGGGAGGCCCTCCCGGGTCCAGCTTGCCGCCCTGGTCGACCGTGGTCACCGGGAACTTCCGATCCGCGCCGATTTTGTCGGCAAGAACGTGCCGACCTCCCTCGGGGACCGGATCAGGGTGCGCCTTGAGGAGACCGACGGCAAACCGGACTCCGTGACCCTCATCACCACAACCCACTTCCCGGCATGACAACCGCCCCGAACTCCTGGACGCACAAGGATCTCTGCGCGCTCGCGGACCACACCGCCGGCGAGTTGACAACCATTCTCGACACCGCCACCGCCTTCAAGGGGGTGGGGGAGAGGAATCTGAAAAAGGTGCCCGCGCTCCGCGGCAAGACCCTGGTGAATTTCTTCGTCGAGCCGAGCACCCGCACCCGCATCTCCTTCGAGTTGGCCGCGATGCGCCTGAGCGCCGATGTGGTGAACATTTCCGCCAGCGCCTCGAGCCTCGAGAAGGGGGAGACCCTTCTCGACACCGCCCGCAATCTGGAGGCCCTCAGGGCCGACCTGATCGTCATCCGGCACAAATCGGCCGGCAGCGCGCGGTTCCTGGCGGACAGAATCGGGGCCTCCGTGATCAATGCGGGCGACGGCGCCCACGAGCACCCGACGCAGGGGTTGCTCGACGCCTTCACCATCAGGGAGAAACTCGGCCGGATCGAGGGTGTCCGGGTCGCCATCGTGGGGGACATCCTCTTCAGCAGGGTTGCCCGGTCCAATATCCAGCTCCTGACCAAACTGGGCGCCAAGGTCACCCTGGTCGGTCCGCCGACACTTGTTCCCGAGACCTTCTCCGCGCTCGGCGTGGGGATCGCCCACAGCATCGACGAGGTGCTGGAGGATTCCGACGTCATCAATCTCCTCCGTATCCAGCACGAGCGCCAGCGCAGGGAATACTTCCCCGGCGTGGGCGAATACACAACCCGGTTCGGCCTCACGGGAAAGAGGGCCGCACGCCTCCGGGGGGAATGCCTGATCATGCACCCGGGACCGATGAACCGCGGGGTCGAGATCGACAGCGATGTGGCCGACGGACGCGGAAGCGTGATCCTCGACCAGGTGACCAACGGTCTTGCCGTGAGAATGGCCGTCCTTTACCTCTGCTCGGGCGGAGCCCCCTTCTCCCGGATCGAACCCAACACACAGACACCATGACCGAAGCGCTTCACATCAAGGGAGGCCGCGTGATCGATCCCGCCAACGGCGTCGATGGCATCCGCGATCTCTTCGTTGAGAAAGGCGTCCTTGTGGACCGCAAGCCGGCCGGGGCCGCCGTGATCGATGCCACGGGCAGGGTGGTGACGCCCGGCCTGATCGACATCCACGTCCATTTCCGTGAACCGGGCCAGTCGCACAAGGAGACCATCGCGTCGGGATCCCGTTGTGCCGCCTCGGGTGGCTTCACGTCGGTTGTCTGCATGCCCAACACCTCCCCCGTGGCCGACAATCCCGCGACGATCTCATGGATCCAGGAGAGGGCCGCCTCCACCGCCCTCGTGAATGTGTTCTGCACCGGGGCGATCACCCGGGGCCTTGCCGGTGAGGAAATGGCGCCGATCGGGGCGCTTGCCAACGCCGGCGTGGTGGCCCTCACGGATGACGGGCATTGCGTGCAGAATCACGGAGTGATGCGCCGTGCCGTCGAATACGCGCGGCAGTTCGGACTCCCCGTCATGGATCACTGCCAGGAGGCGACCCTGAGCGCCGACGGTGTCATGAACGAGGGTGAGTGGAGCACGCGGTTGGGATTGCCGGGTTGGCCCGCCCTTGCTGAGGACCTCATCGTGGCCCGGAACATCCTGCTCGCGGAGGAGACCGGTCACCCCATCCACTGTCAGCACATCAGCTCCGCGAGAAGCGTGAGACTCCTGCGTGACGCACGCCGTCGGGGGATTCCCGTCACGGCCGAGGCATGCCCCCATCACATCTCGCTGACCGACGAGGGCCTGAGGACCTTCGATGCCAACTTCAAAGTGAACCCGCCCCTGCGCACGAAGGCCGACATCGACGAGATCATCGCCGGGATCGCCGACGGCACGATCAGCATTCTGGCCAGTGATCACGCCCCCCACGCTCCTTACGAGAAGGAGGTGGAACTCGACCGGGCCCCTTTCGGGATGCTCGGACTCGAGACCGAACTTCCCGTTTTCCTCGAGATCCTCCTGCATCAGCGCAAGGCGGTGACACTTCCCCAGATCATCACCATGCTCACTGCCAATCCGGCACGCCTCCTCCGGCTCGACCGGGGCACCCTTTCGCTCGGAGCCCCCGCCGACATCACCCTCATCGATCCGGACCACGCGTGGACCTACGACAGGAACGATTCCCCCTCACTCTCCCGGAACACACCCTTCCACGGATTCCCGCTACGGGGACGCGCCCTGACCACCATCGTAGGCGGCAGGGTGGTCTGGGACCTGGAGACCGGATTTCCGTGCTGAAAATCCCGGGGGATGAACGATGAAAGGGAGGGCGAATCCCTGAAAACCTCTCTCCCATGGAATCTCACCGCGCAATAGCCTTCACTCTTCACAGCCTCAAAGCCCCGCCCCTTCCTCATCCCCGTGAGTCGTTCCGCATCTCCCTTCACCCTTCTTCACACCGACCCCTCCAGCAAGGCTCGGGCCGGGATCCTTCACACGCGACGCGGGGATGTGGAGACCCCCGTCTTCATGCCGGTCGGCACCCAGGCCACCGTGAAGGCGGTCTCCCCCGACGAGTTGCGGGCCATGGGGGCCGGGATCATCCTCGGAAACACATACCATCTCCATGTGCGTCCCGGCGAGAAGGTGATCGCGGAGTTGGGCGGACTCCATGACTTCATGGGTTGGGATCGCGCCATCCTGACCGACAGCGGCGGTTTCCAGGTCTTCTCGCTTTCCAAACTGCGACGGATCACCGAGGAGGGGGTTCACTTTCAGAATCATCTCGACGGGACCCCCACCTTCATCGGGCCGGAGACCTCCATGCAGATCCAGCGGGATCTCGGCAGCGACATCGTGATGGCTTTCGACGAGTGCCCCCCCTTTCCCTGCTCTTACGACGACGCGGCCACAAGCCTCGATCTGACCACCCGGTGGGAAAGGCGCTCCCGGGACTGGTGGCGCACCCAACCGGAGGAGGGGCGGCCGCTTCTCTTCGGCATCGTCCAGGGGAGTTCCCACGCCACCCTCAGGGAGCGTTCCGCGCGGGAGTTGGTGGAGATCGGATTTGACGGGTATGCCGTGGGGGGAGTCAGCGTGGGTGAACCGGAGCCAGAGATGATGAAGGCCGTGGAGTCGAGCGTCCCCTTCCTCCCGGAGAGCGCGCCGCGTTACGCAATGGGGCTGGGCACACCGCCCCAACTTGTCGAGATGGTGGCCCGGGGGATCGATCTGTTCGACTGCGTGCTCCCGACCAGGATCGCGCGCAACGGGACGGCCTTCACGGCCAGGGGGACGATGAATCTCAAGAACGCCCCCTTCGCCCGCGATCCGCTTCCCATCGAGGAAGGCTGCACCTGCCCCGCCTGCACCACCTTTTCACGGGGCTACCTGAGGCATCTGGTCAAGGCCGAGGAGATTCTGGGGCTTCGCCTGATCACCCTCCACAACCTTCACTTCTACCTTGGCCTGATGAGGAAGATCAGGTCGACGATCCTGGAAGGCTCCTTCGCGGAGTTCAGGAGGGAATTCGTCTCCGGCTACCGGGTTCACAACGCGGTTGAGACCGCAGACTGACGGATGAGCCCGGCCAAGCGGGAACACGGAATGATGGGGAGAAGAAGGGGGCTGGAGAACGGGATTCCGTGATCCCACCGACCCTGACAGGTCAAAATAACGCGGCCCAAACCCCAGCGGATTGGCCGCATGGGGACAATCAATTCTACCAACTCTGGCTGGTGTACTGGCGGGAGTAGTCGTATTTCGTCTCGAATCCCACTTCGGGAGGAAATTCGGAGTAACCGGAGTTCAGCCACTGGATGTTGTTTTTATAGGGAGGGGTGTATTTCCCGTGGTCGGTCGGGAACGGGAAGGTCACCGTCTCGAAGAGACCGTAGCCCAGACGCGCAAAGGTCCTGCCCAGTCCGCGCACCAGACCGTAGCTGAACGCGGCGGAATTCCCCTCGGCGTAGTTCACGTCCGACATGGAGTCGAAGATTTCCGTGGAACCATAGAGCATGTTCCCGATGCCGCGGCCGAGTTTGCGGGTCGGGCCCTGATCCGACTGGGGAGGCGCCTGAATGTCGGCAAGGGATACGGCGGTTCCGGAGAGAAGAAGGGCGATGAAGAGGAGGGGAAGCTTTTTCACGGGAGTGAGAGTGTGATGATTCCGGCATCCCTTGACAAGTTCAAAGAGGAAGCTCGTCCGGGTTTCCCCGATCCGGCGGTTCAGGAAGACATCCCGACGCCACGGGCAGTTGCCTGACCGGGGCCACCCCGAGAGGGCGCACCCAATCGATGCCGACGTTCCGGGCCGGCGGTGTCGCCTGATAGGCCGTGAAGAACATCTCCATGCGGGCGTCGATATTGTCGACGAAGTGAAGCAGGGCGGCTTCGGGTGTCTTGGGGAGGACCGGGGATCCGAACTCCAACTGCCCGTGATGCGAGGCCACCAGATGGAGGATGTGAAGGCGCACGTCCTCGGAGGAGGGGTCGAGCGACTCCCATCCCTCCCTCGGCAGATCACGCCAGATCGTGTTCACCAGTTCGATCCCTATGGAGAGGTGCCCGAGAAGTTCGCCGCGAAGTTCGGGTTCGATCCCGAAGCCCCGTTCCGGCGGACACGTTTCCCAGAGCTTCCCCGTGTCGTGAAAGAGGACGCCCGCGATGACCAGGTCACGGTTGAGTTCCGGATAGACGCCGCAGAGTGCAAGGGCCGACTCCATCATGCGCGAGGTGTGCTCGAGAAGCCCCCCCCGTCGTGCGTGATGATTGCCCCGTGCCGCCGCCGCCCGACGAAAGCGCGCCCCGTGCTGCGAGAGAAACTGCATGCAGAGGGCCTTGATCCGGTGATCCCGAACACACTCCACGGCAACGGTGACGATGCGGAGGCACCCGTCCAAAAATTCCCGCCGTTCCTCCGATCCCTCGAGAAGACGGTCGACGGCATCCTCGGACAGGGGGGTCGCCTCCCAGCGTTTGGCATCCAGTCCGTAGGCCTGACTGTGAGAAAAGTCCCCCTCGATCGCGACGAAATCACCCGCCTTCAGGGAGGAACAAGCGTCGAAGGCGTGCGTGTCGCTCCAGGCCCGCAGGATCATGCTCTCGGCGGCATCGCGGAAGTGAAGTTCCAAGAACGGCTTTCCGCCGGAGGTCTCCTTGCGGGAAAGTTTCTCGATCTGGGCGTGGATCACGGCCTCCTGCGGGGAGTGCCCGCGGGCGGCCTTCTTGAGTTCGGAAATCGTCAGCAGGGGCATGGGGAGATCCTAGAAGTCGAGGGACGGGAGTCGAGCGTTGAGAGCTGGTTTTATGATCTTACACAATCAGCATGCAGTCCCCGTAGCTGAAGAAGCGGTATTTCTCCCGGATCGCCTCGGCGTAGGCCTCCATGATGAGTTCCCTGCCGGCCAGGGCGCTGATGAGCATCAGGAGCGTCGAACCCGGAAGGTGGAAGTTGGTGAGGAGGGAGTCGACCCTGCGGAACGCGTAAGGAGGCCGGATGAAGATCTCCGTGGAGCCCGTTGCGGCGTTCAGGGGGCCCGGTTCCAGGGACTCCAGGACACGGGTCGTCGTCGTCCCCACGGCGACGACCCGCCCACCGGACTCCCTCGTCGCGTTGACCCGTTCCGCCGTCTCACCGGGGAGCGAGTAATGCTCGGCATGCATCCGGTGTTCCGAGAGATCCTCGCTCTTCACGGGGTGGAAGGTTCCGGCGCCGACGTGAAGCGTGAGAAACGCATGGGGGATGGAAGAGAGGATCTCCCGCGTGAAGTGCAGTCCCGCGGTGGGGGCGGCCACGGAGCCCGGATCGCGGGCATAGACCGTCTGGTAGCGCTCCCTGTCTGACGCATCGGCCTTCCGGCGGAAGTACGGGGGGATCGGCATGGCGCCGTAACGCTCCAGATCGGGCGGGGAGTCGAACTCCAGCAGGCGCCTCCCGTCCTCCAGGATCGCGATCACGGTGGCGGTCGTCCCCGCGGTGGGGATGGTGGCGCCCGGGCGGAACTTCTTCCCGGGTCTCACCAGGGCGGTCCACCGCAGACCCTCCCTACGCTCCAGCAACAGCATCTCCAACCCGCCGGAGTCATCGTGCAGGCGTGCCGGGATGACCCGGCTGTCGTTGAGCACCAGCAGATCCCGTGAGGTCATGGATCCCGGGAACTCCCGGAAGAGGCGGTGATCGATCCGAGCGCTTCTCCGGTCGAGGACCATCATCCGGGACTCCTCGCGACGGGGGGGCGGCCGATCCGCAATCAGTTCCCGCGGAAGCTCGTACTGGTAGTCGGAGAGGTGTTGTGACATGGGCGACCCGTATCAACCGGGATCCTGATCAAGAACTCAAGATCTCAGGATCTCAAGAGTTAAGGGAAAACGTGAAAGATCCCCCTGCGCGCCGGCGGGACCTCCAGCCATTCCACGATTCGCTCCTCCTTGACCCGGCTATGGAGACGGGAGCAGGAATAATCCCTTGACCGCAAGGGATGCCGGACGGAGAGTCGTCTCAGTTCTGGTTTTTTAAAAATCACCTTGGTACCCCCCAAGTTTCATCGTTCATGATCCTCCCTCCGGTCGTCCGATTGCTTCGTGGCATCGTTTTCCCTGCCACGGCCCTTCCTGCCGTGGCCGTTGTGGCGCTCCTTCTTTCTCCCGCTTCGATGAGGGGACAGGCTGTCAGCGTGGTCGCCACCAACACCAACCACATCACCCTCCAGTGGGATCTGAGTGACTACTACCCGACAACCACGATCGGGCGCACGATCTGGCGCGTGGAGAAGACCACCAATGTCTGGGGCCTGCAGGGGTCGACCAACTACCCGGATTTCTGGGGAACCCCGGTCGCCTTTCTCTCCAACGCCGCCAAGACGTCCAACTGGACCGACACCACCAGCCTCCCCGGTCACTGGTACGAGTACATGATCAGGACCTCCACGAACAACACCCAGCTTCATACGTATGACAATCAGTACGGGGTGGGTTGGACGGCCGGGGGTTTGAATCTCCCTGTGGTGGAGCACCGTGGGACGGTGCTTCTGCTCGTCGAGTCCAATCAGGTTCCCACCATCAGCAACGAGTTGACCCAACTCCAGCAGGATCTGGTGGGTGACGGCTGGACGGTCCGTCGCCACGACCTGCCCCGTCAGTCGGCCACCACGGAGGCCTCCAATACGAACATTTCGGTCGGTGCGGCCCGTCTTGCAGAGTTGAAGGCGGTCAAGCAGGTCATCAGGGATGACTATGCCGCCGACACCAACGATGTCAGGATGGTCTTCATCCTCGGTCATCTTCCGGTTCCCTACTCCGGGATAACGGCTTTCGACGGGCATTCGAGCCATTATGGTGCCTGGGCCGCCGACACCTACTACGCGGACATGGGGAGCGAGACCAACTGGACGGATAGCGGGGCGAGATCCACTGGTGCGGATGATCCGCGCAACTGGAACGTCCCCAACGACGGAAAATTCGACCAGAGTTCTTTTAGACACCCCCTCTCCCTTGCCGTGGGACGGGTCGATTTTTACCAGATGGACCTCTTTCCCGCGCCCTCGACGAGCGAGGCGGAGTTGCTCCAGCGTTACCTCCACAGGGATCATGACTACCGCCACAAGCAGGGCGCCTATGCCGCCATCTCCCGACGCCTCCTGAACTACGACGGATGGGGAACCTGGAACCAGCAGGACACCTGGAACGGCTTCGGCGATACCTATTCGGCCTGCAGGGAATGGCACATGCGCAGTGTGATCGGGAACGACCCCGCGCTCACCGACATGGTCCCCTTGGCGGGCAACGGGGGAGCCTCCCAGTATTTTGCATGGATGGAGGCCCACCCGACCAATACCTACCTGATCGGTTCCTGCTCGAGTGCCGGCAATCCCATGGGAACGGCGGGGGGTAGCTCCCCCGACTACGGCCTGCGCCCCTCCCGGGTCGTCTTCAACAGCCACTTCGGAAGCTTCTTCGGGGACTGGGGATATAAGGATGATTTCCTCCGGGCGGCGATCGCCGGGAACGCCCAGGGGGACTCCCTCGGCCTGACGGCGCAATGGGCCTGCGGCCCGCAGTTCATCTGGGATGACATGGCCCTGGGAGAGAGCATTGGCTACGCGATGCTGGTCTCGGAGAACAATTTCTTCACTTACAATTATTTTTACTCCCCGATGGGATTTGAGAGCGGAGGGGGAATCGAGGAGGGATTGATGGGGGATCCGACGCTCCGCTTCTACCCGGTGCAACCTCCCCAGAATCTCCAAGTGACCAACAGCGGGGGTAACCTGACGCTCCTTTGGGATCGCACGACCGAGAGCAACTCCCTCGGCTATCTCGTCTACCGGGGAACCAACGCCGCCGGCCCCTTCACCAGACTGACCACCAACCCGCCCTTCCTCGCCACCAACACCTACACCGACTCCGCCGCGGACACGAACGCCACCAATATCTACATGGTCAAGACCGTGAAGCTGGAGACCACCCCGGGGGGGAGCTTCCAGAACCCGAGCGTCGGCATCTTCACCACGCTCAATCCCGGCCAGTCCGGGGCCGTGGCCCCCTCCCAGCAGGCCGTCGCGCAGTCCTATCCCGGATACATCGGTTTTCCGGAGAGCGTGACCGACTGCATCCGAACGAACACCGTTGCCGGCGGCTACATCGACGTGCCGGTCCAGCGCATCGGCGGGAGCAGCGGGACGGTGAGCGCCACCTTCGCCACCTTCCAACTCCAACCCAACGGACTGACCACCTTGGGTCTCTACATCAACGGCAACTTCATGACCGACACGGCGCAACCCGGCGTGGACTATGCCGCCACCAACGGGACGGTGACCTTCCTGCCCGGGGAGACCCTCAAGACCATCCGCGTCCAACTCCTGAAGCCTTCACCCCAGCCCCCGCTCTATTTCTCGATGAGCGTGAGCAATGCGACCGGCGGAGCCGGCATCATCGCCGGTCAGTTGGGCAACGGGGTCACGAGGGTTCTCGTGGAGGATCCCTCCGCCCCGCTGAAGACCCCTTGGCGGCAGTTGGTGATCGGCGACTCGATCGATCCCGGGGCCCTCGGCCAGACGGCAAGCAACAACCTCACCTCCGTCTACTGGGGGGGAACCTGGGATCTGAACAATCACAACGAATACGGCCGCTTGATTTACCAGACGCTCACCAATAACGCGCAGATCCCCACCAACCAGATGACCGCCTGGCTCAGCGCCCCCAACCAATGCGGTTGCGCACTCATGGTGCGCGGAACCAATGCGGGTCCCTACGACACCATGGCCTGCGTGATGGTGTCCGGCGACACCAACATCGGCGCGAACTTCATGGCCCGGACGACGACCGGTTCATGGCCCGTGACAGTGACCAATATCCCCGGATCCAACACGTACAAAGCCTCCTCCTACGGCGTCAGGCTGACGAGGGTCGGCCAGACGGTCACCGGCGAAATCTCCACGAACGGCTCGGCCTGGACGACGCTGGGAAGCGCCTCCATGCCCAATCTCCCGACCAATGCGCTCTGGGGCTTCTTCCAGGGAACCGACCAGACATTCACGGGGCCGACCGCCGGTCTGCAGACCATGCAGGTGAGCAGCATCTCCATAGATTCCAGCACGAATTCCGCACCGCTCCCGACTCCCACGCCGACGCCGACGCCGACGCCCGCTCCCACGGCAACGCCGACACCCTCACCCACCGGCACTCCGGCACCGACGCCAATAGCGACACCGACGCCGATTGCGACCCCCACGCCGATTAAGATACCGACACCGATTCCGATAGCGACCCCCACGCCGATTAAGATACCGACGCCGATTCCGATAGCGACCCCCACGCCGATAGCGACACCGACGCCGATTCCGATAGCGACACCAACGCCGATTCAGGCACAGACACCGACACCCACGACGTTTTCGATCCCGACCCTTGGATCCTTTACAGTACCGGCAAAGACCTACGGGGATGCACCTTTCACGCTGACGGCACCGACATCGCCCTCGGGTGGACCCTGGAGTTACGCCAGTGACAACACGAATGTTGCGACCATCAGCGGGAACACGGTGACCATCACCGGGGCGGGGACGGCAACACTTGCGGCGATTCAGGGGAGCACTGGCAACTACGCCTCGGCCAAAACAACGGCGAATCTGGTGGTGAGTCCGGCAACCCCGACCCTGGGAGTCTTCACGATCCCGGCGAAGGTGTACGGGGATGCACCTTTCACGCTGACGGCACCGGCATCCTCCTCGGGCGGAGCCTGGAGTTACGCCAGCGACAACACGAACGTGGCGACCATCAGCGGAAGCACGGTGACCCTCACCGGGGCGGGGACTGCTGTGATCACGGCGACCCAGGCGGCAAGCGGCAACTATCTGGGTGCCAGCACCACGGCGAACCTGATGGTGAGTTCGGCAATCCCGGCCCTTGGAGCCTTTACGATCCCGGCAAAGGTGTACGGGGATGCGGCCTTCGCGCTGACGGCACCGACATCGCCCTCGGCTGGAGCCTGGAGTTACGCCAGCGACAACACGAACGTGGCGACCATCAGCGGAAGCACGGTGACCCTCACCGGGGCGGGGACTGCTGTGATCACGGCGACCCAGGCGTTCAGCGGAAACTACGCCTCGGTCAGCACGACGGGGAATTTGGTGGTGAGCCCGGCAACCCCGACCCTTGGAGCCTTTACGGTACCGGCAAAGACCTACGGGGATGCGGTCTTCGCGCTGAAGGCACCGACATCCTCTTCGGCCGGAGCCTGGAGTTACATTAGCGACAACACAAACGTGGCGACCATCAGCGGGAGCACGGTGACCCTCACCGGGGCGGGGACTGCTGTGATCACGGCGACCCAGGCGGCAAGCGGCAACTATCTGGGTGCCAGCACGACGGGGAATCTGGTGGTGAGTTCGGCAATCCCGGGCCTGGGAGCCTTCACGGTACCGGCAAAGACCTACGGGGATGCACCTTTCACGCTGACGGCACCGACATCGCCCTCGGCCGGAACGTGGAGTTACACGAGCGGCAACACAAACGTGGCGACCATCAGCGGGAGCACGGTGACCCTCACCGGGGCGGGGACGGCGGTGATCATGGCGACCCAGGCGGCAAGCGGCAACTATCTGGGTGCCAGCACGACGGGGAATCTTGTGGTGAGTTCGGCAACCCCGGCCCTGGGAGCCTTCACGGTACCGGCAAAGACCTGCGGGGATGCACCTTTCACGCTGACGGCACCGACATCGCCCTCGGCCGGAGCCTGGAGTTACGCCAGTGACAACACGAACGTGGCGACCATCAGCGGGAGCACAGTGACCCTCACCGGGGCGGGGACGGCGGTGATCACGGCGACCCAGGCGGCAAGCGGCAACTATCTGGGTGCCAGCACGACGGGGAATCTGGTGGTGAGTTCGGCAACCCCGACCCTTGGAGTCTTCACGATACCGGCAAAGACTTACGGGATTGCACCCTTCGCGCTGACGTCACCGACATCCTCCTCGGCCGGAGCCTGGAGTTACGCCAGTGATAACACGAATGTGGCGACTATCAGCGGAAGCACGGTGACCCTCACCGGAGTGGGGGCGGCTGTGATCACGGCGACCCAGGCGGCCAACGGCAACTATCTGGGTGCCAGCACGACGGCGAACCTGGTGGTGACGGTGGGGGCACCCACCCTAGGAGCCTTCACGGTACCGTCCAAAACCTATGGGGATTTGGCCTTCACGCTGACGTCACCGACATCCCCCTCGGCCGGAACCTGGAGTTATTCGAGCGACAACACGAATGTGGCGACCATCAGCGGGAGTACGGTGACCATCAACGGCGTTGGGGCGGCTATGATCACGGCGACCCAGGCGGCCAACGGCAACTATCTGGGTACCAGCACGACGGCGAACCTGGTGGTGAGTCCAGCAACCCCGACCCTGGGAGTCTTCACGATACCGGCAAAGAC
>Ga0209189_1001045_pt1 | contig 21191 bp, 21 predicted proteins | sample C_130820_EF_Meta_FD_187308 | JGI IMG/M metagenome (GOLD analysis project Ga0209189, IMG submission 187308) | Freshwater microbial communities from Lake Croche, Canada to study carbon cycling - C_130820_EF_MetaG (SPAdes) (version 3) | ecosystem: Environmental > Aquatic > Freshwater > Lake... | reverse complement strand
ATACATGGATTCTTTGGTACCATGATCCTAACGACAGCAACTATGCTCTTGAGAGCTACACGAACATCACCTCCGTATCGACACCAGCGCAGTTCTGGTCGGTGGTTGATATGATTCCCAAGGAGGCGTGGGAGTCCGGCATGTTCTTCTTCATGCGCGATGGGTACCGTCCTCTGTGGGACTCGCCCGAGAACGCCAAGGGTGGAGCGTGGTCGAAGAAGGTCGATGCGAAGGACACCTACGACGTCTTCATCGACTGTATGGTCCACTGCATGACCAACCTCTTCCTCACGAACTTCAAGGAGGCGATGGTGGGGGTGTCCGTCTCGCCCAAGGGACAGTTTCATATCATAAAAATGTGGAATACAACGACCAATGTGTCAGACAGACGTCTGTTCAATTCGTCGCTAAAGATGAAGTTGTCGGATGATATTGTGTACAAGGCTCACAATACTAGGCCAAAGTGAAGAGGTACATCGCCTTGTCCACATCACCCAGAATCGTATCACGAATCGCCAGGAGATCCTTGTCCTCGGGATGGATCTTCGTAGGCAGTGTCTTAATCAGAAACCCACGTGTCTTGCGCAGATAGGCCTTCATACCCTGCGAGGTCAAATTTTTCACTGGAAGTGTCTTCCCAGCAGAAGGACGTCCGTAGGTGCCCATATAGGCCTCTACGAATGCATCGATGTTGGTGTCCAGAGACTTGACCAAGTCATCTGTCGTCTTGTGCTGAGCAAAGGAGCTCGTCTGCCAGTGGTATAGCTTGATCTGCTCGCGAATGTTGAACATAATACCCACCATATTCCAGTTCTTTGCCTCGCGGAGAACCTTACCTCCACTCATGGTCTCATCGGCAGGCGGCGGAGGCCTGTTCGGCAAAGGCAGAAGTCCCGTTCCAGAGTGTTCGACATACTGGGGGGCCGCGGGTGCCGCGGGTGCCGCGGGTGCCGAAGGTGCCGCAGGTGCCGCAGCGGGCTGAGCAGCAGGTGCTGCCGGTGCTGCCGGTGCCGCAGGTGCCGCAGTCGCAGCGGGCTTCGGAGCCTCATCCTCCATATCGGACATCGTCACCTCGGGGTACATCTCCAGCTCTTCCTGGCTCGGAGCGTCACGCTTGTGTTGCTGGGCCTTGGGCAGCTCCAGCACCTGTTTCCAGTCATCTGTCTCCTCAAGATCGGTATATGGATAACTCATTGTTGTATGGCTAGATTTAAGAAAGATGCTCTAAAAGAATCCGTTTTATAGGGACCATGTTCCACCGAGACCCGAGTGGTAGATCGCTAGAGGACCCTTCCTATCCATGATGAACTCCTGTTGGAGAACCTCGAGTCCACCTGGCAAGTAGTACATGTCATCCCTCACCCTGAGGGATCCAGGGACCTGGTTGCGGAACAGGAACCTATCCAGGATGGGTTCACGCTTGTAGGGTGTCTGCTGGTTGTTGAACTGGAAGATCTGGGCAGAGTCAAACAGGAAGATAGGATCCTGCGGTGTAACACCCGAGTGGAGGTAGTACGGTCCCGTGGTGTGGTTTATCTGCTCGTTGGCCATATCAATCGCATCCAACCTCTCCTCCATCAGAAGACGATCTAAGATGTCGTTTGTACGGACTGCCGCGAAGAAGCTGTTAGTGAGATACTTCTGTCCCTGTCTGTTCTGGCAGTCGAGAGGAGGATCGCACGGGTCCTCATTACATCCCACGAAGGTCGCTCCACCGTTAATGGCTCGAACGACAGCTCCCAACAGCGCAGGGCTGATCTCGATGAGAGAATCTGCATATATGCCACTCACCCTGTAGATGATCTCCAGACGGGCCAGATCAGCCACCTGTGCCCACCGACTCTGTCCGGTCGCCCGTCCAGCAGCCAGGGCAGCTTCCTGGTAGTCGATGGTCTGAGGGAAGTTCTCCTTAGTCCGATCTGGGTTCATCCAGATCTTGTGCTCGAATCCGTTCGCCTCGCACACGGCCTTGTTGTGCTCGAACATCTTGCGACGCCACTCGGGCATCTCAGCTCCGAACCAGATCTGATTGACAACACGACGGAAGTCAATACCAGGTCCAACAGCAGGAACGATGGGCAGGATCTTCGGCTTCTCGGCAGGCTTCTTGGTGTTCCAGCGAATCCGAGAGAGGAACATGTAGGTTCCGACGTGCTTGTTGATGTCCGGCAGGGTGTCGCACATAAGAAGAAGGTGACGAATTATGCTGTTCTTCGAGGAGATGTACATGGGCTTCTCCGTATTGATGCGGATCGCACGAGTATAGGAATCACGGGCATCCTGGGGCGTCGAAGCATCAGTGGCAATAAACTCATCCTCCTCATTCTCTCGTTCAATCTGCTCTCCCACATACACGTCCTTCCCTTCGAAAAGAGCCTTGAGGATCTCAGGGATGGATGTGTCGAGAGGCAGGACAACGGAGGGAACATCGCCGACTGCACCTCCACGTCTCCGAGCGATGACTCCACGGCGTGGGTCCCGTCGAGACGCCTGAAGGTTGCGCAAGGCAATCGTAGTGAACTCACCATACTTGGCGTTGAAGTCGATGATATCCAGAAGAGGCTTACGAGTGTTCAGATTATTGGTAGCCTTCAGATACTTGAGGTAGCGATCGTATTCCTGGCGCACGTTCTCCTTACCATCGAAAAAGATGTACTCGTAGAATCGCTCGGGCTCACGATCGTATTTCACATTCTCCTCGACCTCTTCTGCATATCCATTGGGCGTACGATTGGATGCAGCACCCTGCTCGGTAGCACGTTCATCACCCGTCAAGCAGTAGGGGTGCTCAATGATTGCATCCTGAAGGGAGGCGGGGTCAGTGGGCGTCCTGAGGTAGGTCTTGTAGTTATCCGTGAGCCACAGATACTCAATCGGAAGCTGAATGGTGTTCACCTTCACAGCAAGAGACCGAGTCGTAAAGACCTGAGACAGAATACGATCGTCTGCCTTACCCCGTGCCTCAGGCTTTGAGGACTCAGCGGCCCACACGTCCAGCAGGTTACGAGCCCGCTGGGTGTTGCCGAAGTACATCGTGCCTCCCGAGGTTTCGAAGGTGTAGGGATCAAAGTACGGCTTCGTCAGGGCCTTCTCCTTCGAACGACAATCGATGTTCCAGCCACGAGCCATGAAGTCGATGTTCTCCATATCGCAAATGTGAGGATACTTCAGCATCCACATATCGCCGTCAATGTACAGAACTCCACGGGGCTTGACGGCATCCAAGATCTTCTTAATAAAAATAGGTTTACCGTTGATACCGTTCTGGTAATCATCTCGAGGAAACTCTGTGTTCAGTGCAACATAGTTGACCTTGACCCGACGGCAATAACTCTCCCACTCCTCAATCATCTGATCAAACGTGCGGATAGGACGGCCACCAGGCTTTTCTGTCTCTCGCTTCTGGACATCTACCTTGATCGCTTTGATGATGTCCTCGATATTAGGATTTGCCTCAATAATTTTCGCCTTCCACTCGGCCCAGGCCTGTTCTAAGGATTGCATCGCGAGTTTTTCACTCTGCGTGAGAGGACGACGAGCAGCTACATTGACAAATTCCTGGTACTTCCGGGTACGAGAAAGGGGGTAGGGATTTGCTACACCCAAACGAGCGATAGTTTCTTCACGAGCCATCCGATCGATGTCCTCGGGACAGGGATACTGGAGATTACGATTTCCATTGCCACGTCCCCACCAGTACGTCACAACGACAAAACTGCTCCCCTCGTTAATGATGTGAATGTTGTTTCCTAAATCTGTATCACGAATGACCCGTTCAACGTTCTCAACCGTGCCACCCCGATAGGTCGACCGGCGCGTCGACTTCTTGGACCGAGGTGTCTTAACCATCCTATTATGATATAAGTTTATTTAAACTCCGGGTTCCATCGCAGGAGACCAGAGGTAAGGATCTTATTGAGGTGAGGATGAACCTCCTCTTGGTCGTCATAGGCATCGCCAAAGTCGATGATCCAGATGCGTTTGCCGTACTCGATGAAGTTGTAGGGAGTGATGTCGACAAACTGGATGCCTTTGGTCTCGTAAAGGGTTCGCAGCGTGTCGACGATGCCGGACCTCACATAGTGAGGGAGAGTACGGATGCTCGTGCCGTACATGTCGCCGATATTCATGGCTGGAAGTTTGTCCATAACCATGTATGTCTCGTTATCAGTCTCACGGATCTGTGGCGCCAGACCCATCTCAGCGGCTATCGTTTGAAGTCGAATCTCATTGGCTGAGCAGTCTTTGCGAAAGACAGCCATGGTGGTGAGGTCTAGATCTTTGTGTAAATTGAATCCGTTTTAGACCGTTAGGTAGAGCACGGCATCAGACACAGCTTAATATCACCCAGATTCGCAATCACGTACCGAATCATGATGAACCAGTCGTTCTTCATATGCACCTCCAGGTTGTTCGAGAGGTTCGAGCACTTAGTGAACAGCACCAGATGGGGAAGCGAGAAGGTCCCACTCACAATCTCATCGGACTCCTTCTTCGCAATCGACATCTCTGAGGCTGTATCACCCATCGTCACCGTCTGAGACGCAAAGGGACCCTTGCAAGAGAAGGTCAGCGTATTGCCGACATTCTTGATGTCCACCGTCTTTGCGGACAGCAGGGTCATATCACGACAGATCTTCTGGAAATCCAGCGAGGGCATCGTAATACGCGCAGAGAACTCCGTCTCCGGCATCGTAATATCCGAATCATCACGATCCAGCAGGTTCAGACGATAGCGAATTCGACGCTTCTTCTCACCGTTCTCCAGCGTGATCGTCAGGTGGTTAGATTCTGCCCGAGACACCGAGAAGGTGATCGTATCATCGTTCGTCACCGTCTTCACGATACGGTAAAAGTGGTCGGTGTTCAGACCCACATCGAGCTTGGGAGCCGAGTGGTTGTACTTGTACTCCTCAAACTTGTTGGCATACAACCGCATGTGCGTCAGCACGGTACGGGTGTTGTCCATGGCAATCATACGGACGCCATCCTTATCAAACACCAGGCTCATCTCCACGAGCATCGACTTCAGACCCTCAGCCAGGGTCCGAATCGGCGATGTCTGAACTGTCTTGGCGACCACCAGATCGTCGGAGCTCATTTATGTATCCTCGAGGCTCGGCGTCTAAGTTCTTCTACGCACTCAGGCATCGGTATAAGCAAAGAGTCCCAGCGAGAACAGAGCCATTCCCACGGCAACCCACTTGAGACCATGAATCAACTCGCCGAAGATGAAGACGCCCGTCAGAGTGACGATGATGTTGCTCATCATATTCCAGATAAGATTCACCACCGTCATGTTCGAGAACTCCATAGCCTTCAGGAAGACGTAGGGCTGAGCCGCATACAGAATGGTTGCAAAGGGCATTCCAACCGCATAGGATAGAGTTCCCTGATCGATCATCTTCACAGCGGACATCATGACAATATCCAGCACCGCCATGACCGTTCCGAAGGCAATCGGCAGGAAATCAAACCCACCCATCTTCCACTTCTTCGGATTACCGACGACCAAGTCAATGATGTCGGGCATTACTTCTTGACGAGAAAAGGAAGGAAGAACAGAACCACGACACCAATCAGAACTACGATGTCCACCGTACGCACCATCTTCTGTTCACGCTCCGGGAGTTCCATGAAGGCCTTCATGTACTCCGGTGGCTTGGCCCAACCCCACATCCAGCCGAGAAAGGTTGGTTTCAATCGATCCTTGCAATCGAAGATCATGTCGTACCAGGCTAGAGACACGTAGGCAACACAGGCCAGCAAGAAGGCCATGAGGACACGGTGCTCCCAGGCCTTGAAGTGAGGCATCCAGTAGACGATCAGCACAAACAACGAGAACACCAAACACTTAGGGTTAAGTGTAAGGTGTGTTCCGAATAATCCGCCGCTCATTACTTAGTGTAGGTGATATAAATCAGCGCATAGGCTCCCAGCAGAGCCTTGAACGCGATAAACTGCTGTGAGTAATACTTCTCAATAAAGGTGGCCATCGTCACAACCGCGGCCATCATGATCGAATCGGCCAGCAAGATCGTGGCTCCTCCCTCATCCGCGTAGGTCTTGAAGACATCGATCATCTGGTTCTGGCCACCGGGCAGACCACGGATGACGAACATGTAGAAGAAGATGTCGTGGAGAAGCTGGACCACGATGGCGCCAATCAGCAGGGAGATGAAGGAGATCCGAGGGAACAGCAGGAGCACCACGATCACGCCCAGCATTAGACTGAGAACATCGGCGGCAACGGCAGCCACTCCGAAGGTGTCATACCAGACCTTCAGGGCGTGCGTGGGCGGAAGAAAGGGTAAGTGCTGACCGGGAACCAGCTTGGTGAGGACCATCACCGCAAAGTCCACCCAGATGGCTGCATAGGTCAGGGACAGTAACTGCATTACTTATTGCGGCGAGTTTTATGTGCCATGTGCGCCGACTTCTTACGCGAGACAATACGCCCATTCTTGTTGTACTTGAGGTCCTTCTTCGTCAGACCCCCGGCCGTCTTCATCGCTGTTCCATGCATGACCTGCGCACGAGATCCTGTCGTGTGCATTTGTTAATCATGAAGAAAGTAAAGTTTTATAAAGGTAATGATACGCGTTGTCGATTCCACTCGAGTCCGCAGTGGTTACACCCAGAACAAGGAAGAGGCGCACATACTTGAAGCTGTAAAAACACTGAGAACGGGAAAATTCTTAGACATAGGTGCTCATGATGGCAAGTCGTTTAGTTCAACTCGAGCTCTTGTTGAACGAGGATGGTCAGGATACTATGTTGAACCCGATCCCAGTGTTCTTCCGAGTTTGTACGCAAACGCTGCTGAGTTTGGTAATCGTGTGAGGGTTTTACCTGTGGCGATTGGAACGAAGGATAGTAAGATGCCCTTCTATTCAAGCAAGGGAGATATGGTTGGAAGTCTCGAAGTGTCACATGTTAATAAGTGGTCTGATAGGCGAGACTTTGAACTTGTCGAGGTGAATGTGGTTACGCTGAATACACTATCTACTTCGATAGGCACTCAGTTTGACTTTATAAATCTCGACGTAGAGGGACTGAACTGGGATGTGTTTACGCAATTTGATTGGAAGTTATGGAATCCTAAGTGTGTTTGCATTGAATACGACAACAAGTTATACGAAATGGCAGAGATCATGCAACGCAACAACTACAAAATAACCTACACATCTCCGGAAAATCTTGTTGCAGTTCGAAAGGATCTTCGCTGGACTGGACGGGGGTTTGTCTAGGGCGAATTACTTCATATTTTTAAGCACGATCCTATCACCATCCCACCGATATATCCAGCTGGTACGTGTCTCCTTGACTCCGTCCACATAGTGGTAGAGTGGCTTGGTCTTGTCAATCTTGAACTCTGTCTTCAAAAGACCGGACGCATGAAGTCTCACCGAAAACTCGTGGTCTTCTGTGTTGCGAATATCTGCGTACTGTATCTGGCGAACGATGCTGGTGCGTATCATGTTCATCGGAGATATGGTGCGATAGTAGGCTTCCGGTCGCTCAAACCACTCGTGGAAATCCAGGGAGTGGTAAAAAAGTTTGTTAAACCGTCCATCCTTATAGTGAGCACCCAGAAAGGCCGCACAATCGTAATCAATGCCCGAGGTGATCATGGGAACAAAGGTACGCAGATAGTACGGTGCGATAATATCATCATCGTCCACGAAGCAGTGGTACTTCCCTGTGCATCGAGAGATCAGAAGGTTACGCTTTGCACCCAGGGTCAGCTCACCGTTGTCGACCTCGTACAAGACTTCCACCTTGATCTCAGGGCACTCCTTGATCTGTCGCTTTACCTCTGCATACACGGCCTGAAATAGGGTGTCACGCTTCTTGAGTGTGGGTATAAGAATACTGATGTCCATCATGCTTTTTACAAATAAAAATTTGAGATAGAAATACCCCGAGATCTAATATATGAGCCTGATACGAAAGATTCATGCAAGGGTGTCTGAGTCTAGGCCAGACACAATACAGGGGTTCTACATCAACTTAAATCGTCGAACGGATCGTCGTAAGGATTTCGAAAAAGAGTGTCAACAAATAGGAATCGTGGTTGAACACTTTGCTGCTGTCGAGCACAAGCTCGGCGGATATGGCTGCCTTCAGTCTCACATACAGGTCTTGAAGCTTGCCCGTGAGCGCCGATATCCAACCGTGATGATTTTTGAGGATGATTTCCAGTTTCTGGTCTCAAGGGCCGAATTCAAGAGCATCTTAGCCTCAATGCCTGCTGACTTCGATGTGATGATGCTGAGCTATAATTTACTGAAATCTCAGCCTTATAACGAACGTTTTGGCAAGTGCCTCGAGGTCCAAACAACAAGTGGTTATGTTGTTCATCAACGCTTTTACGATACTCTGCTTGCCAATCTAGAGGAAGCTCTTGAGCTCTTCACCAAGGACCTCACACATACTGGATATCAAAAGTACGCAATTGACCAGTATTGGAAACGTCTACAGCCTACATCTAACTGGTTCTACAGTCTACGACGAGTCGGTCGTCAACAGGCGGGTTATAGTGATGTAGAAAATATGGTCGTTGACTACAAAGTTTAGCATGTTGGCCGTTAAACTGGTGGGTGGTCTAGGCAACCAGTTATTTCAACTGGCCTTTGCCGAGACACTCTCACGGGAGACAGGGCGTACCTTAAGCATGCTCAGTTATGATAGTCCAAGCAACGCTCATTCAAAAACGCAGTACTTCCATACCATATTCTCGGACTTTACCACCTGTCCGATCCTTTCGTCTCCCTATTCAAATTTTAAGGAGGTTTCCTTTGAACGAATTCGAACCCTACCCTCTCTAACGAATAACCCTCGTATCTGCATAGATGGATACTTCCAGAATTGGGAATATGCATCTCCAACCTTCATAAACCGTCTTCGACTTCCTGTAACCCCTGTAACAGACACTGCTTTCTTACACATTCGAGGGGGTGACTATGTGAACAACTCTTTTCATGACGTGGGACTACGAGCATACTACGAGAAGGCTCTCAAGCTCTTTCCTGCCGATACGTTTTTCTATGTGTTTACGAACGATATTGACTACGCGAAGACCATGGGTTTTCTGAAGAACCTTCCTCATTGTTTCATCATAGCCGACGAGATCACGTCCTTGGCGATGATGTCAAAGTGTTCGAGAGGAGGAATCTGTGCAAACTCTACCTTTTCTTGGTGGGGTGCTTTTCTGAACCCCAATCGTACCCTTGTTATGCCGGGGACCTGGTATAGGGATCCTAAGCTGTATATCGAGGGTTACTACTTTCCTGGTGTGATTCGGGTGTCCGTTTAAACATATCGTTAAGACTCTTGCTAATGGTCTGTATCGTATCCGCTTACTACAAGATTCCGAGTAAACTCACACACGAAACGTATTTACCATACTTACTAAGTTGGTTCAAGACTATTGGACGCCAGCCTAGGGTACATTTTTTCACTACTCTTGACGTTCGCAATGAATTAAAGGGGTTGGTGGATACAGGAAACGTGAACTTTCATATTCTTCCTTTCAGTGAACTCAAGGCAAACGACCTAGGTCATGACTTCTGGGAGCGCCAATATGCTCGTGATCCAGAACGATATCATTCGCCCGAACTCGGAATGGTCTGGTATGAAAAAAGATATTTTGTAGAAAGAGCTATGCAATTTGATACATCCTCTGTCTTTATTTGGTGCGATGCCGGAATCATACGCAACGAGATAAGCGAGACTGCCGCGATGAACTTCGGTGGGCGCAATTATCCACTGGATGATAATCGCATACATCTTCACCAATTGAACTTTCCACTACTTTCGGGACCGAACAACTTTGCTGGATTTCCATGGGTGTTGATTGGAGCTGGTATTTTAGCAGGTAATCGGAATGCCTGGCGTAGGTTTTCTGAAGAATATGAAATCAGTCTTCAAGAGTACGACAACGTTTTTCTTCCTGCAATTTCTGATCAATACGTAACCGTCCGATGTCTTTGGAAACACCCTGATTTATTTCAGTTACATGACCCAAGAGACTCTACTCTTGATATATGGGTCTACCTGTTAGAGGTTCTTTGATTTAAACACGTCACAAGGTTATTGATAAAGAAAGATGCTCTTATTCGATATTGGCGCTAATGTCGGTAAGTGGTCGCTTGCCAACGTAAGCACTAATAGGTCTATTCTGGCAGTTGAAGCCTCGCGCAATACGTATGAGACTCTAGTGCAAAATACGAAGGGTAAGAACATTACCTGTGTTAATTACGCGGTGTCCGATTCGCTTAATGATACGGTTACGTTCTATGAGTCAGCCTTTGACACCTTATCAACGCTAGACAAACGGTGGTTAGAAGATCCGAGGTCTCGTTTCGGTATTAATTCGCCCTATAATAATTACTCGGCACACCGAGAAGTTATAGTCAATAGTATAACTCTTGATAAATTAGTCGAAACGTATGGTGTTCCCGACCTGCTTAAGATCGACGTGGAAGGAGCAGAAAACAAGGTAATCCGGTCTCTGTCAAAGAAAACAGGATTGCTCTGTTTTGAATGGGCATCTGAATGGAGTCCAGAAACCTTTGAAGCTGTTGATCACCTTGAAAGTCTTGGATATGATCGTTTCCATGTACAAAATAGCGACGACTATACGTATCGACCGATCACGTTCGAGCACACCTCTACCTCACTGAAGAGATATCTTGAACAAACGAAACCAATGGTTGATTGGGGTATGATATGGTGTTATTTTTGAATCAAGACGTCGGAAGAACTCTACCATACTTTTTATGTAAACGGTCTTTCTCCAAGTCAATACGTTTCGAGTTTATAAAGGTTTTTGTCATTTGTAGTTCGTGAATTCTTCCTATATAGGTCACCTTATCAAAAATGATGGGTTGACCTGCGGCTATGTACAGCCGATAGTACCATTCGGTGTCAATGTAAAAAAAGAACTGGGGATCGAGCATGATATGTTTTAGCCTGTCTCGAATAATCACGGCGTTTGGGCCTGAAATTGTATTTGTGTCGATAATGCGAGAATTCCAAGAAGGAACAAAATGATCGTTCGAGGGCTCCAAAACCTGAGCACATGCAATCCACTGTGCATTTGTCTCATTCATGAAGTCAAGAGCATCCTTGATTGCATTTGGGTGAGCTAGTCGCTCATCCATGCAGTTGTATTGAAGTGTCTGTCCAGTTGCGTATTTCAATCCATTGTTCCAGTTCTCTCCGGCGTTGCCATAGTTCTCAGAGTAACGCACATATACAATCTCAACACCCTTAGGATCGAGTGTTTTGATCATATCTTCGATGGCACTATCCTTGCTGTGATCGGATATGATACATTGTAAGGGGCGATGAGTCTGTGCAATGACGGCTTCTAGGTTCTCCTTGGTAAACTGTACGCCCTTGCCATGACATTCGTAGGTTGTCGTGATTATACTGTGAAGTGTCTGCCTATACAAGGCAATCGATGCATCAACCCACTCATTCGGCACCGTAAATGTATTACCCTCTGTCCACTCCGAATCCTGTGTCGCCTGCATCTGTCGTCGTATCATACCTGATGAACGATTAAAGATGTTCGCTTCGTGTGGAATCTTAAGAAGCGGGAACTCGTCGTTCGGACCATCCTTGATCCAGACATGCGAATAACCGTCAAAATGACGAGCTAATTCACGAAGCGGAACGTAAACAGTCTGTAAGTTGTCAATATAAAAGTGACCGTCGCGATCTCGAACATTCTTCGGATCGCACCACACAGAGCGCTGGAGAACCAGGTTGTCTATCTTCTTAAGCGCCTTTCCCCTCCAGTCGAGTTTTGTAAAGAGAAACTTCAGGTATCGTAGATTGAAGACCTGTATTGCATCTACCAAGGTACACTTGAATTTAACGTAGTTTCCTACGCGTTCATGTGTATTAAACTTCCCGGTCAAACGAAGTATCTCTGGCCAATGCGAATAAAACAGGGTCTTAAACTCACCACTGTCCTTTCGTAATAACTCAAGACCTTCGTTGATTATATCAAGGTTAAAATCGATAAATACATGATCATCACACTGGCTAAACCACACCAGCCTATCATCATCTTCCGGGTATCTTGTAGCAAAGAACTCTCTCCATTCCTCTTGTTTGGTAAACCGAGTAAATTGAAGATATACCTTATTTGTTCCGAATAGAGACTCAATATGACTAATTAACTCAGTTTTTCTAGATGTAAATTCGCTGTCAAGTTCAACGAACAAATTCACCGTGTCCCATTTCATACGGGCATAACTTTCAAGTGTATACTTGAAGACACTCAGACGATCATATCGATTGCCTACATTCCATCTTACTTTTGCTCGGTTACTCGTGATAAAGACGCTGAGTAATAAGTCAGCCATTGTTTGATTATGCGTAATAACAACGTTCTTTTAAACGCGATCACCCATAATGCGCGTGGTCATCGTTGGATCATGTGGCTACGTGGGCAGCATGGTGTATGACCACCTTGTGTCAACTGGCATCCAGCCAGTCTGTTACGATCTTGCACCAACAGATATATATCCACCTCACTTTCAGAAGAAGGCACGAGATCTCTCTGTCGAAGATCTGGATGCTGATGTCATAATTTACTTCGCGGGAATCGTACGAAAGGAAGACTGTGAACGACGGACTCTGAATGAGGTTATATCGATCAATGTCACAGAACTTGAGTCGATTGTCTCAAGGCTGACAAATCAGTTATGTGTTTATGCTTCAACGGGTGCCTTGTACACAGGTACGCATGCAAGTCTAGAATCAGACACACTGTGTCAGGACAACTACGGATCTTACGAGAAGAGCATGTATCTTCGTGAAACGCGGATACAGGGAATGTCAAAGCGCACGATTGGTCTGCGTTGTGGTTCAATTATTGGAGTGTCTAAAAACATGAAGAAGGAGCCCCTTCACAACGCGATGTACTCAAGTGCCTTAACAACACAAACAATCACAGTTCGCGATCCTTCGTCTAGACGTGCCATCTTATGGTATCGAGATCTTATGACCGTGATTGATGCCCTGATTGTCCAGCACACTACAGTTACACCGGGTATTTATAACGTATCCTCGTTTAACACAACGATTTTGGATACAGCGACCTTTATTGCGAATCGTACGGGAGCCTCACTTACAGTTATGCCCAGCGTCGACACACTTGGATTTCATATGGATACGACAAAGATAGAGAATGAGCTGCGCGTTACGTTCGAGGGATCGGATGATGCGATTCATGCCTTGTTTCATTCAAATGCACCCACGATTATTCGAGGACCCATCAACAAGCACTTGAAGTGTATTGTATGCATGAGCGCAGACCTCGAGTCAGTTGTTGATCTTGGTGTACAGCCGCTTGCAAATAACTTTCTACCCGTGTCAACGGAATGCGACACCTATCCTCTTCATCTGTACAGGTGCCGGGTGTGCACGCATACTCAGTTGGACTATCTAGTTGATCGGACGATGCTCTTCAAGAACTATGTGTACAAGAGTGGGACATCGTCAACAATGCGTAACTACTTCTCTGATTTCGCAGAGACCTATACTCGGTCTCACGATATGACGACACAGAGAAAGGTTCTAGAGATCGCGTGTAACGACGGAACTCAGCTCGATGAATTCTACAAGCGTGGATGGATGACATATGGGGTAGATCCCGCAGAAAACATCGTCAAGAATATCTCTCCGAATCATCGTGTCGAGTGTAAGTTCTGGGGGAAGGACGAGATTCCTAGTATTCGAGGAGTTGAATTTGATCTGATTCTTGCACAGAACGTATTTGCACACGTGAACAACCCGATTGATTTCCTTAGACACTGCAGCCTGTCTATGACCGACTCAACTCTCTTGGTGATTCAGACCTCACAGGCAAACATGTTTTTCAACAATGAGTTTGACACGATCTATCACGAACACGTCTCCTTCTTCACAGTGAAGTCTATGATGAGAGCCGCTAAGATGGTTGGATGCTATCTTCACAGCGTATACAAGACGCCTGTTCACGGATCTTCGTATGTATTTGAGATCAAGAAGGGGGATCTCTCGGTTGACTTACCGCTTCTTGACTGGGAAACGTCGAAGGGCTTGTATACCGATGAGCTGTATGCAAACTATAGGCTAAATGTTATGAACACAAAGAAATCTGCGTTTGACATACTGTCAACGTATAAGAGCAAGGGATTTAGAATCCTAGGCTACGGAGCCGCTGCAAAGGGTATTACGTTTTTGAACTTTCTGTTTGATTCGGCACCGAATGACCTCTGCCCAGAGTATATCATAGACGACTCTCCTTTGAAGATTGGAACCTATAGTCCGGGTACTCGAACTCCTGTACGACCCGTATCTGAACTTCCAAACGAGAAGGTTCTTGTTGTGATCTTAGCATGGAACTTCGCAAGCGAGATTGTTGAGCGCATTCAGGTCGCCATGCCGAGTGGCGCCGAGTATAAATATGTCCAATTCTTTCCAACGATCCTTATTAATGATTGTACTTCTTCCAACCAGCGGGACCGGGAGCCGACTGCAGAAGACAACGCAGTTCACGAATAAGTCACTCGTTCCTGTAGGAGACAAGCTCGCAATATGTCACATTATCGAGTTGTATCCGGTAGATACTACGTTTGTGATTACTCTGGGACACAAGGGAGAACTCGTGCGTGAATTTCTCACCTTGGCATACCCGAATCGGTCATTTACCTTTGTCATCGTTGACAACTACGAAGGACCTGGATCCAGCCTTGGATACTCTATCTTACAGGCGCGTCACTTACTTCAGTGTCCATTCGTATTTCATTGCTGTGATACGATACTTACAAAGCCTCCTCCGACTTTCGGTAATGTGATGTGTGTTGCGTCTCATACTGATTCAGTATCCTACACGAGCATTGACGTTGACGTAGACGCTGTGACAGCTGTCCATATGAAGGGTGGAAACGGTAAATTTTCGTACATTGGAGTCTCTCATATTCAGAATTACCTGGACTTCTGGGAATGTCTTTCGGCATGTGAGGCATCTAGTTCCTTAAGTGACGTTCATGCTCTGCAAAGGATGGTTGAATCTGGGCTGTTCGTCAACTACCATATTATGGACTTCTATGACACGGGTAATATCGCAAGTTACTCCAAGACAAAGAAGGCGTTTCCATCAACGCATAGTGTTTTGGAGAAGAATGATGAGTCTCTCTGTTTCTTTCCAGATCGGGTCATCAAGTTTTGCGCAAACTCGTCTACTAACCTGAAGCGTGTTGAGCGTAGTGCCTATATCTCGGGTACGCCGAGTATCTTGGGTTCATCTGATCATTTTATGATGATGGATTTTGTTAAGGGTACTCTTCTCTCAGAGTGCACTCACTATGGTGAGGTGAAGAATCTTCTTGAATGGGCTAAGCGGTCTTTATGGGTCGATTCACAGACAAATCCTGCGTTTCGAGACACCTGTATTTCATTCTACAAGGACAAGACCTTCCTTAGAATCAAGGATCTCAAGATCGTTGATAAACATACCGTGAATGGACTCCATACAGGCAGCATCACAGATCTTCTGGCTACGATTGATTTTTCACAGCTGACTACCGATACGTTCTACCGGTTCCACGGAGACTTCATTTTAGATAATATTATTAAGACATCTGAAGGGTTTACTCTCATCGATTGGCGTCACGAATTCGGAGACCAGATCAAGCATGGAGACATGTACTACGATCTTGCCAAACTTCGTCACAACATTATCTTCAATCACAAAAACATCACAAACGGACTATTCGAAATTCACGAAGGCGATGAGGTCGTCGTGGATCTCAAGTGTAATTACATGTTAATACGTCAGCTTGAGGAGCTTGATCAGTTTGTTCTTGATAATAACCTAGACCTTAAGAAGGTCAAGCTGCTCATGTCTATCATATGGCTGAACATGGCACCGCTGTACACTGGAAAGCTTCAGGTGTTTCTGTACTTCTTTGCAAAGTTCAACCTGTTTCTTCAGCTCCGTCCGTAGGCATCCTGAAGGCGGACAACATCCCATAGCTCGTTCGTAGACGTCTCAGAATACAAGGAATCCTCAATTGCCTCCATGCGGTGAACCGTGTAAGGCGGAATCGTCACAGACTCCCCAAAACGATACTCCTTCTTCGTATCTCCAATCGTAATCAAAAGCACGCCTGAAAGAACGAGAATAGTCTCCTTCTTCAGTTCGTGATATTGTAGACTGCACGAGTTGCCCTTCGTCATGAAGAGCTTCTTCACGACATACTTATCGTTACACTCCACAAGCTCCTCGTATCCCCATGGCTTCTCAACGCGTGTGAAACGAATAGAGTCAGGCACGGTGACATCACTGGACGACAAGTCAACCTTCTCGAGACCCTTATTACGAACAAGATTCACCGCATAGGCTGTATTGCGAACGCCCTTCGTCTTACGATCATTGAGAATTACACGATCACCGTTCGGAAGGCCCATCAGGAGGTCATCGTATACAATACCGGCATTTCTCAACTGAGCCTCCGTCGCAGATCGAGTCGACTCCTTACGTCCAGTCGTGAGAACGATGCGATAATTTGCGCGATCCCAGGCGCGAATCGCATCAAGGACACCGGGCAGCGGTGCACTCGTGTCGAAGGCGTTCTTTGTGATGTCTCCGGTATGAGTCAGTAATGTACCATCAATATCACAGAAGATGGTCTTGGGCTCCATTTATGTTTTCACAAGCGTATTATGTAAATAACGTTTGGTTTCAAATGATCTCAGGTATTACATGTCACGAAGGTATAAAATCTTTGCACGAGTCTTATCAAACTCAAGCTCTTTGATATAGCAATCCGATCCACCAAGAATAATCGTGGTGTTCTCGTCACACGATGCCATCGTGTCTTTGAGACTAAAACACTCAAGATTGTAACCGTAGAAGAACTTACCTATTTTTGTAGGAGAATTATCTAACAGTCCGGCGACTTTAGTATGATCAACTCCACATGTAAACAAGGCAGTTGTATGAGCCGACGCAGGCCACAAATATACCTTAGTTGAGGATTCACAAAGAAGCTTATTGATTGTATCAGCTCTCGTCTTCAGACGCTCAAAATACCTCGGAACATCTACATCAGATGACACGTTTTTAATCGGAAGACCAAGAGGAGCATGTGTCCGTTCAAACTTAAACATCACCGTATGTGTTTCGTAATTCTCCTGCTCAACGCATGAGTATCCAAAGTTATTAAAAATTTTAACTACAAAGTCATTCTCGATGTAGAAAATGTGTTCAATATTCAAAAACATGTAGAGGTTGTTTTTACATGCATGGTCAAAGTTTGGGTGATTCAGGTAGATATATTTATTGTTGGAATGCCTCTGTATCTTGTTGACAAGATCAATTGGTTGGTAGAGATGTTCAAAGAGATTACTCATTACAATTGTATTGCCTTCAACCGTATCAAGGTCAATGTCTTCGACGAATCCATCGTAGACCTTCACCCTTGAACGATCTCCTCTAAAGTCTGGATCAACTACCGAATAGGTTATACTGTTATTGAAATACGTAAGCACATCTAGAGCAAGCATATCTGTAGAGGCACCTATTTCTAGAATACCTGTGACATTAGTGTTTTTTGCGATGAACTGAGAAAACCGATTATGCATTTGTGTCTTTACTAATCCAAATACATCGACATGGTTTTTTGCATAAACTAGTTTCGGGTCTCCCAAATACTTGATCTGATATGTTTTACACGATAAACAACAAAGCACGTTGTACGGGACACATACCGCATCTATAAATGGTGTGGTATACACGGCCAGAGAAATAGGGTTTGAAGAATCAGTTTCAAAAAGTGATATTAAATTTTCAGAATTACAAATCAAACATAAGTTTCGCACGCTATAAGAGTTCATTATTTATTCATACAATGTAAACTAAAGGAGCCTAACGCACACAACCAAAACGCCCAGGTGGATTACCAAATCCTGGGTTCATAGGATCTATGCCTTTTTCTATATCGATATACGAGTAAAGTCGCATTCTGCTATTTAATAACGGTCTAAATGATAGACCAAGGGTTTTTGTGATCCACTCGGCACAGTACAGCTGCCAGTCTTTGTATCCAGGGTCATTTGGATCATTAATGTTAGACACGGTTGAAGAATAATAATTAGAGTACGACGCAACCTTGTCTATAACAGATGTGTGTGCAAGCCACATTACATCCTCTAAGCGCTGTTGTCCTTGCGAAGGAAACACATTCATGAGATCGCCAAATAGTAGTGTGTTTTCATTGGGTATTTGTGAAATATCTTCGGCAAGTGACTTTTCAGAAGAAAATACGAGATCTGTTCTTATCTGTAGGGTATAGGTGTATTTAAGATTGTTCTTTTCAGCATATCGTATCTTCATACGATTACACTCTTGTATGCTTTTCCACATGGCAACACTCCATTTATTTAAGACCGGATCAAAGCGTCTTCCCCCCCACAGTGGAAGCGTATCCTGCAGATTATACTCCTCAACTTCCATACAACGAGGTTTAAATTGTGAGTAAAAATATTGAATGCTTTCCTGCGATCCCTTTGTATGCTTGTACCAATGCTGATCGTTAACTGGCGGACCTTCTTGTGATAAATATGCGACACCATTTCCACGAGATTCGACATCCCATGTATGCACAAAAATATCACACTCATTTCGCAGATCACCAAGGTATCGAAGAATATTTTCACACGCACCAACACTTCCTTGACGAATCTGACCGAAGAAGCAGATTGCGATCTTCTTTGTTTTCATAGGAACGCGTATTTGTTCTGTGTTTGACGCTATAGTAGGTCTGTGTTTAAAGACGAATCGCCCGTGTTGGATGCTCATTATTAACAATGAAGATCACTTATTTTAAAGGTCAGACGCGTCTTGACGGCCTGAGCGATTTCCGGATACTTCGACCGAATCTCCTGAAACGCAGGATACACAAACACGTAATGTCCACAGATAAGAGTCAGCTTTTCCTTGTTCTCGAGCGGTACAAAGTCCCTCGAGACCCACTTCTTCCACTTCTCAGACTCTAAACAAATCTGAAACATCCTCTCACGATCCTCGTCGTTGAGCCTCTTAAGAATCTCGGATGTCTCAATCTCACCCATCTCAGGCGCAATGTTGATATACTGGAGTCCGAGTGCACCCTTGCGATGAACCGTATCCATTGTGACCCAGTCACCGTTATGCTCCTTCGCCTTCTTTCCATAAGAGGCCACCATGCGAAGCATATCCGATAACTTGGAGTTGTCAAATTCACCGCAGTTACTCTTTTCAATCAGCTGTGTACCACACTGAATGACAACAAACTCAATCTGTGCGAACATCTCCGGAGCAAGCAGTTCCTTCAGGTTAGACATAAACCGTTCGAGTTCTTTAACGTCAAAGGGACGAATACCCTGTTCTGTTCCGACTTCATAACGCATATTCTTGTTTCGCTTGTAGCAGAACTCAATCATCTTGATAGTCCAAGCAAGACCGTCTTCGAAATAAGGGTACTTCTTCCAAGGATCAATGTGAATGAGGTCAAGATGCTTACAATCCTCCGCAAGTGACTCGAATCCATCATCATCAAACGTTCCCTGTCCAGGACCACCATGGTCACGCTCAAGACGAACCAGCGAGGTACGACTACGAACGTATCCAGCAAACTCTTCTGTGGTCCAGCCAACATATCCGCCATTCCAATCAACCTGACGACGGCTGGGAATGAGTATCATCGGCGTAGAGTGTGTATTTGCATAGTCAATCGTTGCGTCGACCACAGCCCGGCTCATGGGTCCAATACAGAACTTCATTTAACAAATGAAACACAAATGATCCTGAGTTTTCAGGCGCATTTGTGTTTTTGTTTTTTGGTTTGATTTGCGATTAATATGCTTTCGCGTTTAGTTGGAGTACGCGAGGCCACCCATGCCGGACATCACGCGGAGCACGTTGTAGTTCACGGCGTACACGCGCACCTGGGCCGTACGGCCACCGCGCACCGTGTTGACGGACACCGTCAGCTGGAGCGTCGCCTTGTCGATACGCGAGAAGTTGCACGTGCCGGACGGCTGGTGCTCCTCAGGCTTCAGCGCAAAGGAGTACACGCAGATGCCGACCGCGGGCGTGCGCGTGTGGTGCTGGTAGGGCTGGACGCGGTTGAAGTAGCGTCCCTCGCGCTCCGTGAAGCGGTCCTGGCCGTTGAGCTGGAGCTTCGCCACCTCCGTGGGGTTCTTGCCCTCGCACTTCACGCCAGACGAGAGCACCACCTTCGCGAGCAGGTAGTTGGTCGTGTCCTCGAACACCGTCTCCGCCGTCTGGGCCGCCGTCGTGAGCGTGGAGTTCGCCGTGTCGAGCCACGAGGCACCGCCCAGCGAGGGGCCGTTGGAGACACCCACACCCGGGAGGTAGGGGCCCGAGGGGCCATCGCCCGTCGTCGTGGGGATGCCCGCCGCCGTAGACGCACCGCCAGACGTGCCCGTCGCCAGGCCGCCGCGGGCCAGGACGTCCATCACGATGCCCTCCGTGGAGAAGTCATCCGTGTAGTTGAAGGGCTGCATGCCGTTCACCTCCGCGATGAAGGGCTGGTTGGGCGTGCAATCCACGAACGAGTCACGCTGGACAATCCACACAAGCTCCTTGACGGGGTGGTTGAAGTTCAGCTGGATCTTGTTCGACGAGGACGTGATCGACTCCGCGCCCGTGAACTGGAGCTGCTCAATCAGGTACTCGTGCGTCTGCTGGGCGAACCGGCGACGCTCCTCCGTGTCGAGGTACACGTAGTCAATCCACAGCGACGCGGCCGTGAGGGACTGGATGGACGTGGGCGCCGCAGACGCGCCAACCAGCTCGTAGTACGTGCAGTTGATCCACTGCTCGAACTCGACGTTGATGCGCACCTCGTGGTACTGGAGCGCGATGAGCGGGATCGCCAGGCCGGGGTTGCGGCAGAACCAGAACTGGAGCGGGATGTACAGCGTCTTCGCCGGCGTGCCCGCGCGGGGGGCGCACGAGTTCGTCAGCTCCGAGCCCGCGCACGACGCATCGAGCTGGTAGCCCTTGCGGTCCTTCATCAGCACGAGGTCGTGCGTGTTGCCGATCATGTCGTCAAGCGCCTGGATCGTGCCCGGGTCCTGCGAGAGCTGCGTCCAGATCTGCATCCAGTCGCCGTACT